>ERZ1673747.321-NODE-321-length-78644-cov-6.979552_pt1 | contig 78644 bp, 77 predicted proteins | sample MGYA00580220_ERZ1673747 | MGnify/ENA primary metagenome ERZ1673747 (study PRJEB41218, sample SAMN15661769) | gut metagenome | host: Homo sapiens | place: Canada: London | collected 2015-08-20/2019-03-30 | study: EMG produced TPA metagenomics assembly of...
CGCAGCTGCCGGAGCGGTGCTTAAGCCGTCAGGCGGGAATTGTGCGGTGTTGCCTGATATATCTCCGAGTAGCGTTGATAGCTCTCGGTGATTTTCTTTACATATTGCCGCATCTGCGGGTATGGATACCGGTCCAGCGTGATGCCGTCTGACGAATACTGCGCCTCGGCCAGCAGGGTGTCCACAGCGCCCACACCGTTATGATAGGCTGCTGCCGCTGTAGCCAGATGATTGTCATACCGCTTCAGGCAATAGCTGACAAAATAAGTACCGAACCGGATATTTGTTTCCGGGTCGTAGAGGTCATCAAAAGTCAGGGCCTCTGTCGGGGCGATCTTGGTCTTGATCCAGTCAAAGGTAACCTCGGTGATCTGCATCAGCCCTCTGGCCCCGGCATCGGAATCGACCGCCGGGTCAAAGTTGCTCTCGGTGCGGATGAAGGCGTACAGGATCATCGAATCTATGCCGTATTTCCCGGCGTAATACTCAACATACGCCTCATAGCGCTGCGGGTATTCCCAGCGGTCTATCTTCTCCCGAAAGGCGGAAAACAGGACCGTACCCGCCAAGGCCAGCGCCAGCAGGACAGCCGTCACCGGCACCCATGCAGACCGTTTTTGTTTTTTGCTCTGTCTAGGCATGTTCCTCCTTCTCCAATCCATGCAAGATAGATTGCAGTTTCCGGCGCAGCTGCTCCGGTGTGCCGTCATTGACAAGCTCTGCTGTGGCTGCTGCGCGCAGCCGTTCGAGCGGCAGCTGCGCATCCAGACGGCGCCGGGCCATTTCCGGTGCGATGCCGTCCCGCGCGCAGATGCGCGCCACACTGGTGTCATAGGGTGCCGTAACAAGGATCAGTGCATCGCAGCGCTGTTCAAACGGCGTGCCGACAATGACTGCACCGTCCACAAAGGCAATCTTCGCCCCTGCCCGCTCGGCGTCCGCCAGTGCAGCATCAATACGGCGCAGGATCTCCGGCTGGGTGATGGCGGTCAATGCAGCCGTCCCCTCCGGCGTGGCAAACGCCCGGTCCGCCAGCAGGCGGCGGCGAACTTCGCCGTTTTCATCGGCTATATCCGTCCCGAACGCTGCTTGCAACTGCGGGATACAGGCCGAGCCGGGCAGCAGCACCTCCCGCGCGACCAGATCTGCATCAATACAAGGATACCCCTGCTCCCGCAAGAAATTTGTCGCACTGGATTTGCCGCAGCCGGACCGCCCCGTGATGCCTACCACCCTCATAGCGTGACCACCCGGAAAGCCGCCGCGCGGATCAGGCGGTTGTAGACCGCCATCGAAACGCCATCCTGCTCAGGGCAGCGGGCGTAGACGATCTGTGCGCCGTGTTTATCCAAATCGCGCAGCGCCGTGAACAGGTGGTGTGCCTGCGTCACACCGTCATGATTTTTCCCGTACTCGATGAACGGCACCGGCAGCTGTGCGCCCTCCCCGTCAAAGCAGAGTGCCCATACGCCGGGGGCAGCGTGCTGCTCCACATAGGCCTTGTAGCGTGCGAAGTCACCGCGCAGGATCGTCACCTGCGCCTTGGGGGCATAGTGCTTGTACTTCATGCCCGGAGAGCGCGCGACCTCGCCATCCTTGAGCTTTTCAAGGATGGCCGGGCTGACGAGGACCTCCTCGCCGAGGACGGCCTCCATCTGCTCCTTGGTGACATAGCCGGGGCGCAGCAGCATCGGATGCTCCCCTGTCACGGCCACAACGGTGGACTCCACGCCGACAGTGCATTCGCCGCCGTCCAGTATCAGCGGCAGGCGGCCGTCCATATCGGCCAGCGTGTCGGGGGCGTTCGTGGGGCTGGGCTTGCCGGAAAGGTTGGCCGACGGGGCTGCAAAGGCCACGCCGCTCTCCCGTATGACCTGCTGCACGACCGGGTGGGACGGCATCCGCACGCCCACGGTATCCAGCCCTGCGCAGGTGACCGCACTGACCTCCTCGCCGCGGGGCATGACCATCGTCAGCGGGCCGGGCCAGAACGCCGCCGCCAGCTTTTTGGCGCGCTCCGGCACCTCGGACACGATGCCCTGCAGCATCTCCATGCCGCAGATATGCACGATCAGGGGGTTATCCTGCGGACGGCCCTTCGCCTCAAAAATTTTCTTGACCGCCTCGCCGTTGCGGGCATCGGCGGCAATGCCGTAAACTGTCTCGGTGGGCAGCGCCACCAGCTCGCCCTGCTGCAGCAGCTTGGCGGCCAGCGCGATGCTCTCCGGCGTGATGGGCAAAACCTGTGTTTTCATATTACTTTCCTTCTTCTGTGCTGCTCTGTTTCAGCTTTTCTTCCCGGTCGGCCAGAATCAGCGGCTCGACCACGCGGTCCAGATCACCGTCCAGCACGCCCTGCAGGTTGCGCAGCGTCAAGCCGATGCGGTGGTCCGTCACCCGGTCCTGTGGGAAGTTGTAGGTGCGGATCTTTTCACTGCGGTCACCGCTGCCCACCTGACTTTGGCGCTGGGCGTTGTAGGCCTCATCGTAGGCGTCCTGCTTTTGCTGCAGCAGACGGCTGCGCAGCACCTTGAGCGCCTGCTCCTTATTTTCCCGCTGGCTGCGCTGGTCCTGACATTCCACGACCATACCGGTAGGCAGATGGGTCACCCGGATGGCGGATGAGGTCTTGTTGATGTGCTGTCCGCCCGCACCGGAGGAACGGAAGGTGTCGATGCGCAGATCCTTCGGGTCAATTTCCAGCTCAACCTCCTCGGCCTCCGGCATGACAGCCACCGTCACGGTCGAGGTGTGGATGCGGCCCTGCGTCTCGGTCTCCGGCACGCGCTGGACGCGGTGAACGCCGCTCTCAAATTTCAGGCGGCTGTATACGCCGGGGCCTTCCACTGAGAATACGATCTCCTTCACGCCGCCGAGCTCTGTCTCGTTGGCGCTGATGGTGCTGCACTGCCAGCCGCGCCTGGCAGCGTACATCGTGTACATACGCCACAGGCTGTGGGCAAACAGGGCGGCCTCCTCGCCGCCTGCACCGGCACGGATCTCCAGAATAACGCTTTTTTCGTCATCTGCGTCCTTGGGGATCAGCAACAGACGCAGATTCTCCTCGCTCTGCGCCAGATTCCGGCCAATTTCGCAAAGCTCCTGCTGTACCATAGCAGCAAACGCCGGGTCCGACTCCACAGCAAGCATTTCCTTTGCGTCCTGCTCCTGCTGCTGCAGGTCGGTATAGCGGCGGTATTCTTCAATCAAGGGGGTAAGTTCTTTGTAGTCACGCATCATCTGCGCATATGCCTCGGCGTCGGCCGCCGCATCAGGCGTGGACATCTTGTGGGCCAGCTCCTCATAGCGGCGCTCGACCTCGTAAAGCTCGGTAAAGTTCTGCATAGGTTCTCCTTTGCACAAGGTCATTTTATAGGGGCGGATTCCATATCCGCCCGAAAAAGTCACCAATACATTGTGCAAAGCCCGCTACTGCTCCCCCGCGCGCAGAACTTTTTTGATGTTGCGCTCGATCTTGACACGCGGCAGCATGATCTCATGCCCGCAGCCCTGACATTTGATTTTAAAATCCATGCCTACGCGCAGCACATCGAAACGGTTCGCACCGCAGGGGTGCGGCTTCTTGGTCTGGATCACATTCCCGACCTGTATGTCCATACGGCACACCGCCTTTCTTTTCAGAATATCATGTCTATTATAGTACAGCTGGTATTGTTTTGCAAACATCCCGCATAAAAGTTTACTAAGCCACCACAAAATACACAAGAAATGAGGAACCGAAAATGTTGGAATATCGAGCCGAAGGTCTTTGCCGCAATGCGAACCATCTGAGCCGGGAGGAGCTGAGCCGCTGCATCGCCGGCGGCGAGGTGCTGCAAAGCACCGCCCTTGCCTACGATACCGACCGCCGCCTGCGGTTTGAGCTGGGCGGCATGCGGGGCATCATGCCCTTTGCCGACTGTGTAGACGCCGCGCCCGGCGAGACGGTCAAGGACATTGCCGTGCTGACCCGGGTGGGCCGCCCGACCTGCTTTGTCATTCTTGGCACCGAGTCTGACGAGAATGGAGAGGAATACTACTTACTCTCCCGCGCGGAGGCACAGCGCCGCTGCCGTGCGCAGTACCTTGACACGCTGGAGGCGGGCAGCGTCATTCCCTGCACCGTGACCCACATCGAAAACTTCGGTGCGTTCTGCGACATTGGATGCGGCATTGCAGCGCTCCTGCCCATCGACTGCCTGTCGGTCAGCCGCATTGCCTCCCCCGCCGACAGAGTGCAGGTAGGCCAGCAGCTTTTGTGCGCCATCAAGAACCGCGATGCACAGGGGCGCATCGTCCTGACCCTGCGGGAGCTTTTGGGTACATGGAGCGAGAACGCCGCCTGCTTTGCCGCCGGGGAAACGGTGGTCGGCATTGTGCGCAGCGTTGAGGATTACGGCGTTTTTATCGAGATAGCGCCGAATCTTGCGGGTCTGGCTGAGGCAGATTCCACCCTGCGCCCCGGGCAGGCCGTGAGCGTGTACATCAAGAACATTCTGCCGGACAAGATGAAGATCAAGCTTGTGGTCGTGAACAAAAACCTGAACCAGCCCCTGCGGTTTGAGCCGCACTATTTTGTGACGCGCGGGCGGCTCAAGCGGTGGACCTACTCGACCCCGCAGAGCCGCAAGCAGATTGAAACGGTCTTTTAGCTGTCCGATTTTTGTCACTTTGGCTTTTTCGCATCTTGCCACAGCCCGGCCGGGCGTGTATAATATTGGTAAACGAAAATTTCTTGAGGAAGTGATCCCGATGGCAGAAGCATTTACCGCCGGTGTGCGCCCCGGCGGCCTTACAGACGACACGCAGATCCGTATGTTGCTCTGCTACCTTGTCAAAGTGGCAGGCCCGGTAAAGCACGAAACCCTGCAGGGCGCGCTTTTGCAGGAGCAGCTTGTCAACTATTTTGAGTTTGCCGATGCGCTTGCCGAGGTAGAAAAGCAGAAGCTTGTCACCGTGGACAGCGAGGGCCGGTATACCATCACCCGCAAGGGCGCAACCGTGGCCGACACACTGGCCTACGACCTGCCCCGCACCGTGCGGGAGAGTGCCATCCGCGCCGTTATGCAGATCCGCAGCTGGAACCACCGCGCCGCCTCCAACCGCGCCGTTGTGCAGGAAACGGACGGCAAGTTCAGCGTTGTCTGCTCCATCGGCGATATGGGCAGCGATGTGTTCCGCATGGAGCTGGCCATGCCCGACAAGCTGACCGCAGAGATGATCAAAAACAACTTTATCGCCCACGGCAGCGACATCTACCCCAAGCTAATGGATATGCTGACCCAGCCCGGCAGTGAGGATGATCGCCCGCCGGCGGCACTGCTGTAATGCCTTCCCCCACAGGGGGAAGGTGGCGCGAAGCGCCGGATGAGGGGCGGCGTTATCACTATTACCCATAAATGGGTCGTAACGGCAAGTCCACCCCTCATCAGTCACCTGCGGTGACAGCTTCCCCCTCTGGGGAAGCCTTTCTCCCCTGTGCCCTTATGGGTGCGGGGGATTTTTTTGTGCCTTTTCCCCTTGACAACTGTGTATAGTGTGTATATACTGTAAATATCGAATATGTACAGTTCGAAATAAAGGAGCTTCCTACCATGCAGATTTATCTTTCCAATTCCGGGCAGGAGCCGATCTACGCGCAGATCACGCGGCAGATCAAGCAGCAGATCCTGTCCGGTGCGCTGCACCCCGGGGACGCGCTGCCCAGCATCCGCCTGCTGGCGAAGGAGTTGCGCATCAGCGTCATCACGACAAAGCGCGCGTATGAGGATTTGGAGCGCGACGGCTTTATCCTGACCCAGCCGGGCCGGGGCAGCTTTGTCGCCGAGCAAAATCCCGCTCTGCTGCGTGAAGAACACTTAAAAAAAGTCGAGGACTGCCTGCAGGGCGCGGTGGACGCCGCGCGGCTGGGCGGTATCGGCTACGATGAGGTTGCAGAGACTCTGCGCCTTTTGTGGGAGGGCTGACCTATGGCAGCAAACGCCGCCGCACTGCGCGGCATCACCAAGCAATATAAAAGCTTCACCCTCGGGCCCATCGACCTGTCCGTGCCTGCAGGCAGCATCGTGGGCCTGATTGGCGAGAACGGCGCGGGCAAAACAACACTGTTAAAAATACTGTGCGGTGTCAACCGGGCGGACAGCGGCACCGTGGCGCTGTTGGACGGTGCCCCAACGGACCCCGCCGCCCGCGCCGGAATCGGCGTCGTGTTTGAGGATGCGTTTTTCTATGAGAGCTTTACCGCCGCACAGGTCGGACGCAGCCTTGCGGGCGTGTTCGGGGCGCGGTGGCGCGATGAAGCCTTTGCCGCGTATCTGCGGCGCTTCGGGCTGGACGCCGGCAAAAAACTCAAGGAATACAGCCGCGGCATGCGGCTGAAGCTGAGCCTTGCCGCCGCACTGGCCCATGACCCCGAGCTTCTGGTGCTGGACGAGGCCACGGCGGGACTTGACCCTGTGGTGCGCGGTGAGCTGATGGATTTGTTTCTGGAATTTATTCAGGACGAGCGGCACAGCATCATCATGAGCAGCCATATCACGGCCGATTTGGAGCAGGTGGCAGATTCTATCGCCTACCTGCACAATGGGCAGCTGCTGTTCCACGAGAACAAGGACGAGCTGTTGCAAAGCTACGGCGTGCTGCACTGCGGCGAAGATGTACTGACTTCCCTGCCCGCCGGGCTGGTGGTGTTCACCAGGCGCGGGGCCTATGGGTGTGAAAGTCTGGTCAGGGAACGGCGCACCGTGCAGGAGCTTCTGCCGGAGGCCGTCTGCGACGCGGCAAGGCTCGATGATATTATGCGGTTTTATAGCGGGAGGGATGCACAATGAAGGGGCTTTTATATAAAGAATGGACAATTCTGACAAGTTCCTACAAACAGTCTGTATTTTTTATCGCGTTCCTCTACGGCGGCATCAGCATTCTGACCGGGCAGACCGGGATGGCCTATGCATTGCTCGTTGTATTTTCCATTCTGATCACCTCCACGATTTCGTTTGACGAGAACTCCCATTGGGACATCTACGCCCGCACGCTGCCCGTAACACCCGCGCAGCTTGTGGGCAGCAAATACCTGTTTGGGCTGTGCGGGCTGGCGCTGGGCACAGTGTGTACGGTTCTGATCGTGGCGCTGAACAATGTGCTGCCGCCCCTGCTGTTCTGGCACGCCGCGAATAAAGTACCGCCCCTCGAGTGTCTGGCAGCCCTGCTGGCCTGCGGCAGCATGGCGCTGCTGTTGGTCGCGCTTTTGCTGCCGCTGTCCTATCGGTTCAACAGTGTCAAGGCCCGCAGCTGGTTGTTTCTGATCATCGGTGTGCTCGGCGGTTGTTTTGGGCTGGTCGCTTCCGTCTCGCCCGATTTGATGCAGCTGTTCAATGCCTCCGACGAAGTGCTGCTGACGGGGCTGGTTGCAGCGTTTGTGGGGCTGCTGGCGGTGTATTTTGTGAGCTATAAGGTATGCGTGGGGATTTATAAGCGGAAGGAATACTGAGTTCCTGCCGCAATGTGCCCGGGCGGATATAGAATCCGCCCCTACGTGTGTGTGCGGCTCCCCTGCGGGCGAGCAATGCTCGCCCCTACAAGGGAGGCTTTATAACAAAAAATCCTGTGCCCTTTTGCGGACACAGGATTTTTTAGTATGCACTTATTCGCAGCCCAGATACGCCTTGCGGACCTCGATGTTGTTGGCAAGCTCGGTGGCTTCGCCCTCCATCTTGATGGTGCCGGTTTCCAGAACATAGGCGCGGTTGGCGATCTCCAGCGCCATCTTGGCGTTCTGCTCGACCAGCAGCACGGTCACACCGTTGCGGTTGACCTGACGGATGATCTTGAAGATCTCCTTGACCAGCAGCGGAGACAGACCCATGGACGGCTCATCCAGCAACAGCATCTTCGGCTTGCACATCAGAGCGCGGCCCATGGCCAGCATCTGCTGCTCACCGCCGGAAAGCGTACCGGCGGGCTGGTTGCGGCGCTCCTTCAGGCGCGGCAGCAGGTCAAACACCATGTCGAAATCGTTCTGGATGGCCTCCTTGCCGTCACGGCGGGTGTAGGCACCCATCTGCAGGTTCTGCTGCACGGTCAGGCCGCTGAATACACGGCGGCCCTCCGGCACCTGTGCCAAGCCCAGACGGATGATCTTGTGTGCCTCCATCTTGCTGATGGTCTGGCCGCAATAGTCGATCTCACCGCTCTGCAGCTTCAGCAGGCCGCTGATTGCGTGCATCGTGGTTGTCTTGCCGGCGCCGTTGGCACCGATCAGGGTGACGATCTCGCCCTCATTGACATGGAAGGACACATCCTTGATGGCGTGGATCGAGCCGTAGTAAACATTGATATTTTTGACAGAAAGCATCTCGCCCATCGTCAGTCACCTCCCAGATATGCCGCAATGACCTTCGGGTTGTTGCGGATGGCCTTGCCGTCACCGCGGGCGATCACACGGCCGTAATCCAGCACAGTGATCTCCTCGCAGATGCCCATGACAAAGTTCATATCATGCTCGATAAGCAGGATGGCAACGCCGAACTGGTCGCGCACGCTGCGGATGGTGTGCATCAGTTCTTCCGTCTCGTTGGGGTTCATGCCGGCGGCCGGCTCGTCCAGCAGCAGCAGCTTCGGGTTTGTAGCCAGCGCGCGGGCAATCTCCAGCTTGCGCTGCTTGCCGTAGGGCAGCTGGCTGGCCTTGTAATGTGCCTCCCTGTCAAGGTCAAAGATTTTGAGCAGCTTCATTGCCTCGCGGTTCATCTCATGCTCTTTTTCCTTGTAGGCGGGCAGGCGCAGGATGCCGGTCCACATACCGTATTTGATCTGGTTGTGCAAACCGACCTTGACATTGTCCAGCACCGTCATCTCATTGAACAGACGGATATTCTGGAAGGTGCGGGCAATGCCGGACTTGCTGATAAGCTCGGGGTTCTGGCCGGTGATGTCCTTGCCGTCCAGAATGATGTTGCCCTCAGTGGGCTTGTAAACGCCGGTCAGCATATTAAAGACCGTGGTTTTGCCCGCGCCGTTGGGGCCAATCAGGCCGTACAGGTGGCCCTTTTCAATCGAGAGGTCAAGCTGCGCAACGGCCTGCAGGCCGCCGAACGCAATACCCAGATTACTGACTTCCAGCAGTGCCATTTACGCCACCCCCTTTTTCTCTTTTGCTGCTTTTGTGTCCGTGCCTTCCTTGCGGAAGCGCGCCGTCAGCCGCTTGCGCAGAGCGATCATCTGCGGGCTCTGGTTAAAGATCATCACAACGATCAGCACGATCGCATAGATCAGCATCCGGTAATCGTTCATGCTACGCAGCAGCTCCGGCAGAACCGTCAGCACTGTGGCCGCAATGACCGAGCCGCGCAGACTGCCGATGCCGCCCAGAACGACAAACACCAGAATCAGGATGGAGGTGTTGTAATCGAACTTTTTCGCAACCAGAGAGGAATAGTTCAGCGCGTACAATACGCCCGCCACGCCCGCAAAGACAGCGGAGGTCACAAAGGCCATGAGTTTGTACTTCGTGATGGGGATGCCGACCGAGCGGGCGGCGATCTCATTGTCGCGGATGGCCGTAATGGCACGGCCCGCGCGGGAGTTGACGAGATTGAGGATGACCAGCAGCGTGATGATGACCAGCACGATGCCGATGGTGAAGGTGGACGCCTTTTTGATGCCGGTAATGCCCATGGCGCCGTTGATAAGGACCTTGCCGTCCGCCTCAAGGTTCAGTGAGGCAGAATCCTTGAGCGAGAAGTGAAGCCCGCGGGAATCCAGACCAAGGTAGCAGGCGTTCATAACATTCTTGACGATCTCACCGAAGGCCAGCGTCACGATGGCCAGATAGTCGCCGGACAGGCGCAGAACGGGGATGCCGACAAGGAAGCCGAACAGACCGGCCACCACACCGCCGACCACGAAGGCCAGCAGCATAGCCAGCGGCTGCGGTGCGGTTTCGTGCAGCACCACATAGACCAGCGTGCCGGAGAAGGCACCCACGCTCATGAAGCCCGCATGGCCGAGGCTCAGCTCACCAAGAATGCCGACAGTCAGGTTCAGCGAGACCGCCAGAATGACATAGGCACAGATGGGCACCAGCTGGCCGGAGAAGGAGTTGGTCAGCAGCCCCACCCCGCCCAGAATCTGGATAAAGATATAAAATCCGACCACGATGCTCAGCGTGACGAGATTGCTCTTGGTGGACTTCTTCATATTTTTCAACATAGCTGCCACCTCAAACCTTCACATTGACTTTCTTGCCCAGCAGGCCGGTAGGCTTGACGATCAGCACCACGACCAGCACCAGAAAAACGATAGCATCGGACAGCTGGGTCGAAATATAGGCCTTGCTCAGGTTCTCGATGATACCCAGCAGGATGCCGCCCAGAAACGCGCCCGGGATCGAGCCGATGCCGCCGAAAACCGCTGCCACGAACGCCTTGATGCCGGGCATGGCACCGGTGGTGGGCTGCAGCGTCGGATAGGAGGAGCAGAGCAGCGCACCGGCCACAGCCGCCAGCGCAGAGCCGATGGCGAAGGTCAGCGAGATCGTTGCATTGACATTGACGCCCATCAGCTGGGCAGCGCCGCGATCCTCGGACACGGCAAGCATGGCATGACCGGCGGGGGTGTTGTTGACGAACCAGATCAGCACCACCATGATGACAACGCAGGCAATGATCGTCACGACCGTTTCGACCGAGATGGTCAGCTGCCCGTCAAAGAGGCTGATCGGCTTCAGACCGGCGACAACGGAGGTAAAGCTCTTGGGGTTGGAGGTCCATGCTAGCTGGGCCACCTGCTGCAGCAGATAGCTGACGCCGATTGCCGTGATCAGGACGGCCAGAGACGGAGCCTCGCGCAGGGGGCGGTAGGCGATGCGCTCTACCGTGACGCCGAGCAGCGTGCAGACCACCATCGACAGGACGATGGCCAGCACCGGGTTCATGCCTGCAGAGCCGAAGGCAAAAAAGACAACATAGCTGCCGATCATGATGACATCGCCGTGGGCGAAGTTCAACATCTTGGCAATGCCGTAGACCATGGTATAGCCCAGTGCGATCAATGCGTAGACACTGCCCAGACTGATGCCGTTGATCAGATAGGATAAAAACTGCATTGCGTAATACACCTCACTCTATTTTTCTCCCCTGCCGATTGTTGTTTGCCGCAAGCGCACAGGAAAATATGAGTTCATAGTAGCACAAATCCATCGCCAAAACAATGGCTTTTGTTGTTTTTTATCTAAAAACAAATGTTTTTGCAGAAAATGCTCGGAGCCGTAATAATAAAAAAGAGGGAGCTGCCGAACCTTATGTCCGGCAGTCCCCCCTGGCAACGAAATAATCAGTTTACCTGTGCCGCAGCGGGTTACATAGCTGCGTAAGCGCCGTCCTTGATCACAACAGCCTTAGGAGCCTTGGAAACCGCACCGGAGGCATCCCAGGTCATGCCATCGCCGGTCAGACCGTCAAAGGTCATGCTGGTGAACTGAGCCTTGAGAGCATCGCAGACGTCAGAGGCATCCATGTCGCCGTTGATGCCGCCGGCAACCGCAGCCTGATAGATGGCGTAGACGACATCGTAAGCATCGGCAGCGAACTGGTTCGGGGTGTCACCGTAGGCCTCCTTGTAAGCGGAGACAAAGGCCTGCGTCTTTTCATCCTGTGCGTCTGCAGCGAACGGGGTCAGGAGCATCAGACCCTCGGCCAGAGAGGTGTCAAAGCCCTCAATGGTCAGGATGCCGTCCATACCGTCGCAGCCGAAGAAGACAGGCGCATAGCCGCTCTTGTTGGCGGCAATCAGGATCTGAGAAGCCTCCTGATAGTAGATGGGCAGGAATACGAGATCAGCACCGGCCTGCTGGCACTTGGCAACCTGCGTGGACAGGTCAGACTTGTTGTCAGCGGTGAAGGCCTCTGCGGCAACGATCTCCAGCCCCTTGACATCGGCCTCGGCCTTGAACTTCTCATAAATACCGGAAGAATAGGCATCGGAGGAGTCATAGATGATGCCGACCTTGGTGCCGAGCTTGTTCTCTGCGATATAATCTGCGGAGGCAACGCCCTGGTTGGGGTCGGTAAAGCAGATCTGGAACACATTGTCGCCGCTCTCGATGACAGCGGGCGCAGAAGCGGAAGGCGTCATCATAAACAGGTTGTCATTGGCGGTCTCGGCGGCAACGGCAATGGACGGGGTGGTGGTGACAGGGCCGGCCAGAACCTGCAGGCCCCAGTCCTTCAGGGTGTTGTAGGCGTTGACACTCTTCTCGGCGTCATGCTCATCGTCCTCGAACTTCCACTCAAAGACATCGCTGCCGTTGGCGGCGTTGATCTCCTTGACGGCCAGCTCCTCGGCGTTCTTAACGGCCTGACCGTAGATGGCGGCGCCGCCGGTAACAGGGCCAATGCCGCCGATCTTGATGGGGGTGCCGGTATAAGCGCCGGAGCCCTCGCCTGCTGCCTCGGTGGTAGCGGCGGTAGAAGCCGCCTCAGAGGCAGCCTCGGAAGAAGCAGTGTCGGTAGATGCGGTGGAGCCGCAGGCGGCCAAGCTCATGACCATAGAGGCTGCGAGCACAGAGCTAACGAGTTTTTTCATATGTACATTCCCTCCTGATATGCAAGCGGCAGTAATGGGTTCGCACAACCCCTGCCGTTTCATTGACTAAATTACAATCTTTTGTTCACAAAAATGCAATAATGCAATTCAACAGTGTTCCGCTGTCAAATTCCCGCCTTTATGGGGGATTTTCACAAATTTGTATTACAAAATATTATCAACTTTACCTATTGACATTTTAGCGCAGCTTTTTTATGTAAAAGACTTGAAAAACACCGCAGAATTTGTCATAATAGAATGAAAATCGGATTTGTGAAAGGGGCATCAGCGCAGATGAAACTTCTGGAGGAGCGTATTATGGAGCAGGGACAGGTTCGTCCCGGCAATGTTCTCAAAGTCGACTGCTTTCTGAACCACCAGCTGGATGTTGAATTGCTGGATAAGATCGGTGAGGAGTTCTATCGCATTTTCAAAAACGACGGCATCAACAAGATTCTTACCATCGAGGCATCCGGCATTGCCATCGCCTGCATGACAGCCCGGCATTTCAATGTGCCGGTAGTCTTTGCCAAGAAGGCCAAGAGCAAGAACATCGACGGCGATGTTTACACTTCCACCGTACATTCTTATACCTACGGCCGTGATTACGATATCACCCTTGCCAAGAAGTTCCTCTCCCCTGCTGACAAGGTGCTGATTCTGGACGACTTTCTTGCCAACGGCAAGGCCATGAAGGGCTTGCTGGATGTCTGCGCCCAAGCGGGCGCCACCGTGGGCGGCATTGGCATCTGCATTGAGAAGGGCTTCCAGCCGGGCGGTGCCGAGCTGCGTGCTGCCGGTTACAAGCTGGCCAGCCTTGCGATCGTTGACAGCATGACCGATGATCAGCTTACCTTCCGCGAGCAGTAACTCGCTGCCTGTCCCTTTTTATTATGTATAAAAAATCCCTGAACCGCTGCACGGTCCGGGGATTTTTTATGCTTTACCCTTCACCAAATCAGGCAATATGGGCAGTGATGAAGCATTTTGCCGCTTTTCCATGGCACTCGCCAATCAAAAAACCGCCCGCGCAAACGCGCAGGCGGCCGGAATTATGCGGTTAGATTAGCCCTTGATGGCAGCAGCAACTTCAGCAGCGAAGTCCTCGTTGCGCTTCTCCAGGCCCTCGCCCTTGGTGAAGTGGGTGAAGGAAGCGATCTTGATGTCGCCGCCCAGAGCCTTCGCGGTGTCGGCGACGTACTTCTTGACGTCCATGCCGCCGTCCTTGATGAAGGCCTGATCGACCAGGCAGGCTTCCTTGTAGAACTTGCCCAGCTTGCCGATGGCCATCTTCTCTTTGATAGCGTCGGGCTTGTTGGCAGTCTTGGGATCGTTGGCCATCTGAGCCAGAACGATTTCCTTCTCCTTGGCCAGAACGTCCTCGGGCACATCGGACTCGTTCAGGTAGCTGGGGTTAGCAGCAGCGACCTGCATGGCGATGTCCTTGCCGAAGGCAGCGAACTCGGGCTTGGCAGCGACATCGTCAGAGGTCTCGAACTTGACGATGACGCCGTGGGTGCCGCCGCCATGGACGTAGGCAGCGCAGTGGCCCTCATAGCGGGCAAAGCGGCGAACCTTGATGTTCTCCTTGATGACGAGGATCAGAGCCTTCAGGGCATCGTCAACCGTGCCATCGCCCATCTTGCAGGCCATCAGGGCCTCAACATCGGCGGGGTTCTCGTCAGCAACGACCTTGGCCAGATTCTTGGTGAAGTCAACAAACTTGTCGTTCTTGGCGACGAAGTCGGTCTCGGCGTTGACCTCAACGACAACAGCGCAGTTGTCGAAGGAAACGGCATAGACCATGCCCTCGGCGGCGATACGGCCAGCCTTCTTGTTGGCAGCAGCCAGACCCTGCTCGCGCAGGATCTCGATAGCCTTCTCGAAGTCGCCGTCAGCCTGAGTCAGTGCCTTCTTGCACTCCATCATGCCGCAGTCGGTCTGCTTACGCAGCTCCATAACATCTTTTGCAGAAATAGCCATAGTGCTCAATGTCCTTTCTGAATTGTAGGGAGTAAATCAATCCTCTTTGGTCTCGGCGGCGGGAGCGTCCTGAACGCCCTGCTTGCCCTCCAGCACAGCGCTGGCCATGGCACCGGAGATCAGCTTGACAGCGCGGATAGCGTCGTCGTTGCCGGGGATGACGTAGTCGATCTCATCGGGATCGCAGTTGGTATCAACGATAGCAACAATGGGGATGTTCAGCTTGCGGGCCTCGGAGACAGCGATGCGCTCCTTGTGGGGGTCAACGATGAACATGGCCTTCGGCAGGGCCTTCATGTTCTTGACGCCGCCCAGGTACTTGTCCAGCTTGGCCATCTCGAGCTCGAGCTTGACAACTTCCTTCTTGGGCAGCAGGTCGAACGTGCCGTCCTCCTGCATGGTCTTGAGCTGCTCCATACGGTCGATGCGCTTACGGATGGTGCGGAAGTTGGTCATCATGCCGCCCAGCCAGCGAGCGTTGACATAGTGCATGCCGCAGCGGGTAGCCTCGTCACGGATGGACTCCTGAGCCTGCTTCTTGGTGCCGACGAACAGGATCTCGCCGCCCTGAGCAGCGGTGTCGCGGACGAAGTTGTAAGCCTCATCGAGCTTCTTCACGGTCTTCTGCAGGTCAATGATGTAGATACCATTGCGCTCGGTGAAGATGTACTTAGCCATCTTGGGGTTCCAGCGGCGGGTCTGGTGGCCGAAGTGGACACCGGCCTCGAGAAGCTGTTTCATAGATACGACTGCCATTGTTTGTTTCCTCCAAAAAATTTAGTTTTTACCCTCCGCACTGCGGGGTTTCTGTTTTCTAACCTTTTGGCGTCTTACCGCAAAAAAGGCACAAAAAAACAGCGCAATGCGTGTGTATTGCTTTAGTATAGTACCATACCCCGACACAAAATGCAAGAGGTTTTTGAAAATTTCTCCTGCAGGCGCGGTTTTCACCCATGCAAGCTGATATGTGCAACAAAAAAGACCCGGCAGAAATCTCTGTCGGGTCTTTGTGGTGGAGAATACCGGGATCGAACCGGTGACCTCTTGCATGCCATGCAAGCGCTCTCCCAGCTGAGCTAATCCCCCATGCTGGCCGCCGTCAGTGCCGTTCGCTCCTGACAACGGTTGTTATTATAGCAAAGCTGTCATGGATTGTCAACAGGTTTTTGCAAAAAACTTTTGACTTTTTTAATCGTTGTTTCTGCGGCCCAGCATACGCAGGATATACAGGAAGATGTTGATGAAGTCCAGATAGAGATTCAGGGCGCCGATGATGGAGGCCTTGTGCAGCATTGCCGCATCGCCGCCGAAATAAGAGTAGTAGTATTTGAGCATCTGGGTGTCATAGGCAGTCAGACCCATGAAGATCAGCAGCCCCACCGCGCAGAGCACAAGGTCCATGATGCCGAAGCCAAAGCCGAACAGGCTGAACAGCCCGCCCACCAGGCCGCAGACGATCAGTGCGATCAGACCGCCCATCAGCTTGGGTCCCCAGCCGGTCAGGTCACGGTTGGTGACATTGCCGTACACGGCCATAACGCCGAAATATACCGCACCGACCAGAAACGCAAGGATCAGGCTGCCGTAGTCATACACCAGAAAAATTGCGCTCAGGTTCAGACCGTTCAGCACCGCATAGCCGAAGAAGATTCCCGTGGCCGTCGAGGGCTGCAGCTTCTGCACCCGGGCAGACAGCGTAAACACCAGCACCAGCTCGGCAATGGAGGTCAGAATAAACAGACCGGAGTTGATGAGCGGATAAATCAGCCCTGTCATCACCGCGCCGATGCCGACCGCGAAGGTAACCAGCAGGCCCGCAAACATCCAGCCGAAGCTCTTGGACATAAACTCGGAAAGGGTCCCAAACGGGCTTTCCGCATAAGAAATAGTAGAATAATTGCGATTCATAGTTGCAATCTCCTTTCTTTATGATGTATTATACAGGTATTTTGATAGCAAATCATCACAGAATTGTGAAATCCATAATACAAAAGGTGCATTATGTCCAGAAACGAGCCGTTTGGCATTTATATTCATATTCCCTACTGCCGGTCAAAATGCCGCTACTGTGATTTTTACTCAGCACCGGGGGCGCGCGGCGTGCCGCAGGCGTATGTAGACGCCCTGCTGCGGGAGCTTGCCAAAAACACCCGCCGGCCCGACACCCTGTACTTTGGCGGCGGCACCCCGGCGCTGCTTTCGCCGGGGCAGGTCAGCACCCTGATACAGGCTGCTGACCCCCTGCCCGGCGCCGAAATCACGCTGGAGGCCAACCCTGATGTGGTGACACCCGAAACACTGCTTGGCTTTCGGCAGGCCGGGGTGAACCGCATCAGCTTCGGCGTGCAGAGCGCCGATGACGCACAGCTGCAGCGGCTGGGCCGCACCCACACGGCTGCCGGGGCCGCCCGGGCGCTGGCATGGGCGCAGGAGGCCGGTTTTCCCGATATTTGCGGGGACATCATGCTGGCACTGCCGCAGTATACAAACGCCGAATTTGACCGCACACTGGCCTTGCTGCAGAATGGCGGCTGCACCCACATCTCCGCCTACCTATTAAAAGTAGAGCCGGGCACGGCATTTTACCGCAACCCGCCCGCCGGTCTGCCCGATGCCGATGCCGCCGCAGATTTTTACCTGTACGCCGTGCGGCAGCTGGAGGCCACAGGCTATCGTCAGTACGAGATCAGCAACTTTGCCCGCCCCGGGCACGAAGGGCGGCACAACCTGCTGTACTGGAACTGCGAGCCGTACCGCGGCATCGGCCCGGCAGCCCACAGCTGCGTGGATAATGTGCGGCGGTTCTGGCCCGGGGATGTGCAGGGGTTTATTGACGGCACGATTCACGAGGAAATCGAGGGTGACTGCACTGCCGAGGATTACCTTTTGATGCAGCTGCGGCTGACCCGCGGTCTGGATTTAGAAGAATATGCGCGGCGCGGCGGGCATTTCACCGCCGCGCAGCAGGCATTTATGCGCCAGTGCGTCACCCACGGCTACGCCGTGTGGGAGGGCAGCAGCTTCCGGCTGACCCCCGCCGGGATGGTCGTGCAGAACGCGATTCTGACAGAGTTGATATAAAAAACGCCCACGCGATATTTTTTCGCGTGGGCGTGCTTTTTATACTTCCTTTACCGGCCAGCCGAGCAGATCGGCAGCGGCACGGTCATGGGTGACCAAAATCGTGGGGCGCTCCCCCGCCAGGCGTTTTGTGGCGTTGACGGCAGCGGCTACAAGCTCGGCATCCATGCCGGTGAAGGGCTCATCGAGCAGCAGCGTTTGTGCATCACGGCAGAGCAGCGCCCGCAGCAGCGCAGTGCGCCGTTTTTGCCCGCCGGAGAGCCGCGCTGCAGGCAGTGCCAGCTCCGCATCGGTAAAGCCGAGTGTGCGCAGCTCCCGCTCTGCCTCCTGCTGCGTCAGCCCATGGCCGGTCAGCACAAGGTTGGCAACAGCAGTCAGCTGCGGGCAGAGGCGGTCCTCCTGAAAAACGACAGCGGGCCTCTCCACGCCCGTGACAGTGCCGGAATCCGGTGCTTCCAGCCCCATCAGGATGCGCAGCAGCGTTGTTTTCCCGCAGCCGGAGCGTCCCATCAGCACTGCCGGACCATCGACCGTCCATGTAAAATCCTGCAGAACAGGCGTATCGCCAAAGCGTTTGCAGAGGTTCCGTATCACAATGCTCATGCCTGTACCTCCCCGCAGAGGCGCATTTTTGCCGTGCGCAGCAGCCGGGCTGCCGCCGCAGACAGTGCCGCCGACAGCAGCACGATCACCAGCGTCCATGCGAACACATCCGGCGTGGACAGCGTGATCTTGGCGCGGTAGAGCGCATCGCCGACCGAATGATCCGGCAGGCCGATGACCTCGGCAGAGACGCCACTCTTCCAGCACATGCCCATTGCAGCGATGCAGCTTTCACAGAAGGATGGGAAGATGCCCGGCAGCCAGATATACCGCAGCCGCGCAGACAGCGGCAGGCGGTAGACCTGTGCCATCTCCAGCAGCTTCGTGTCTGTGTCGGCGATGCCGGCCAGCACCCCCGCATAGACCACCGGCAGCACATGGGTAAAGCTGACGATGACGGAAAGATTCGCACTGCGCACCCACAGCAGTGCCAGAATGACAAAGCTGGCCACCGGCATGGCGCGTATAAGCTGCATGGCCGGGTCAATGAATACCCGCACCCAATGCCAGCGCGCCCCTGCTGCACCGAGCAGCAGGCCTCCTGCTGCTGCCAGCAGAAAGCCCGCCAATATGCGCAGCGCACTGAACACGATGCGCTGCCAGAACGCAGCGGTAGGCGCCAGTGCTGCCAGCGCCCCCAGTGTCTGCAAGGGCGTGGCCAGAAACAGCCCGCCATGCCCCAGCCCCACAGCGGCAAGCTGCCAAATCGCAATCCATGCGAGGATGGCGGCGGCTTTTTGCCACAACGGCGTTTGCAGGGGCGGATGCTTGCATCGCCCCCTGCAGTGGGCATGCAGATTCAATTTAGCCGACATAGTAGAAGTCGTCCGCAGGCAGGCTCCCGCCCACGCTGGCGGGGTCTGCGGCATACAGAACATTGAAGTAGGTCGCAAGGTCGCTCTTCATCTCGTCACCCGTCTCAAAGACGATGTTGCACTGCGGCAGCGCCTTCTGGGCCAGTGCAGCCTTGGCGACAACACCGTACTGCTCGCAGAGGGCTGCCGTACCCTCGACATCGTTGTTGGCGGCCTCAACGCTGGCCTTATAGCCGTCCATGAAAGCGGCAAACGCTTCGGGGTCATTCTCGACAGCATCCTTGCGGACGACCAGGACACCGGTAACGAGCTTGGAGCCGGCAACCTTCTGCCATTCCTCGTTCATATCCAACGCAACGCGCAGGCCCTCGACCTGAGACAGCGCACTGGTGACAAAGGGCTGGGGCAGCATGGCGATGTTTGCCTCACCCGCCTGCACCTTGCTCAGGGCCTCGGTGGCCTCGCTGGTGTATTCCAGCGTGACATCCTTGTCGGGGTCAATGCCGTTCTCGCTCAGGACATAGCGCAGGACATACTCAGGGGTGGCACCCTTGCCGGTCGTGACAATGGTCTGCCCCTTGAGATCCCCGACCGAGTTGACAGTATCGCCGTTCTCGACAATGTAGAGCACGCCCAGCGTGTTGATGCAGGCAACCTCCACCGCGCCGTTCGTCTTGTTGTACAGCGTGGCGGCAAGGTTGGCAGGCACAGCGGCGGCATCCAGCTCTCCCTTGACCAGCAGCGGAACGATTTCATCGGCTGCACCGTACATCGTGAAATCATAGCTGGATGCGACTTCATCGCTCATCAGATTGACAAGTCCCATCGTTGTGGGGCCTTTCAGGCCCGCGATGCGCAGGGCGGCTTCGGTCGCGGCGGCATCGGCGGTCTCCTCGGTTTCCGGTGCGGCCTCCACGGCAGATTCCACAGCGGATTCGGCAGCAGACTCGCTCACGGCCGCTTCCGCACCGCAGCCTGCCAGAGCGGCACACATAGCAAACGCCGTCACAGCGGCGAAAACGCGTTTCAGTTTCATAAAAATCTTATCCTCCTTGTTGCTTTTGCGGCCTTACTATACTATAATACAAATGAATTGTCTGTTGCACCGGCAACAGGAAACCCTTTTGTAACCCACGCAAGGAGCCGTATGGACTACACACCCTACTATGAGATCATGCGCAGCACCAGCCTTTTGCGCGGCCTGTCCGATGCGGAACTGGACACGCTGATGGCCTGCTTTGCCCCACGGGTGCGCCGCTACGCCAAGGGCGAGCTGCTGCTGATGGCCGGGTACGAGACCCACGAGCTCGGCCTTGTGCTGGAGGGTGCCATCACGGCCAGCAAGCCGCTGGCTGACGGCGGCACGGTGGTTATCGCCCACATGGGGCCGGGCGGCGTATTTGCCGATGTACTGGCCGGCGGGCGCAGCCGCAGCCCCGTCAATGTCTCTGCCGCCGAGCGCTGCCTGATCCTCTACCTGCCCTGTGAAGCGCTGCTGCGCCCCTGCGCAGCCCTGCACAGTGCGCATTTAAAGCTGCTGCAGAACTGGCTTGAAACCATCAGCGACAAATATTTTGCGCTGGACCGCCGGTTGGAGCTGATCTGCTGCAGGAGCCTGCGCGGGCGCATCTGCATGTGGCTGCTGGAGCAGCGCGAGCGCTGCGGGGCCGACACCTTTACCACCGCCATGAGCCGCACCGAGCTGGCCGCCTTTTTGAACTGCGACCGCAGCGCGCTCTCCCGCGAATTGAGCCGTATGCAGGAGGAGGGGCTGATTGAGCTGTTCCGCGGCAGCTTTAAGCTGCCGGATCCCGAGCGGCTGCGCGCGGCCTGCCCGTGACCCTGCCGCCTGCCACTATCATATTCTGAGGTTTTATGCTATGAATGACCGCACCTGTCCCATCCTGTATATCGTCATCCCCTGCTACAATGAACAGGAAGTTCTGCCCATCACCGCGCCGATGTTCCTGCAGAAGCTCACTGATCTGACCGCTGCAGGCAAGATCAGCCCGGACAGCCGTGTACTGTTTGTGAACGACGGCTCCAAGGACCGCACATGGGAGATCATCAATGAGTTGGCTGCGAGCGATGCGCACTATGTCGGCATCTGCCAGAGCCGCAACCGCGGCCACCAGAACGCCGTGCTGGCCGGGCTGATGGAGGCCAAGAGCCGCTGCGACATCACCATCTCCATCGACTGCGACGGTCAGGACGACATCAACGCCATGGACGGCATGGTGGACGCCTACCGTGACGGCTGTGATGTTGTGTACGGTGTGCGCAGCAAACGGGACACCGACACCTTTTTCAAGCGCTTTACCGCCGAAAGCTTCTATAAGCTGCTGAACGCCATGGGGGCCGAGGTCGTATTCAACCATGCGGACTATCGCCTGCTGAGCAGCCGCGTGCTGGAGGAGTTTGCCAAGTTCCGGGAGGTCAACCTGTTTTTGCGCGGCATGGTGCCGCTGGTCGGCTTTAAATCCACCTGCGTGACCTACGAACGCCACGAGCGCATTGCAGGCGAAAGCCACTATCCGCTCTCCAAAATGCTGGCATTGGCCTTTGACGGCATCACCAGCCTGTCCACAAAGCCGATCCGCTTCATTACAGGCTTCGGCGTTTTTGTGGCATTGGTCAGCTTTATCGGCGTGCTGTGGGCTGTCATCGAGGCCGCGCTGGGGCTTACCGTCTCCGGCTGGGCGTCTATGACCAGCATCATCTGCTTTGTATCGGGCGTACAGCTTATCTGTCTGGGTGTCATCGGGGAGTATATCGGCAAGATCTATCTGGAAACAAAGCATCGCCCGCGCTACATCATCAGCGAAACAACGCCGAATTTTGGCGAGATCAAGGAGGACGCACAATGAGCCGTCAGGTATGGAAGGGGTCTACCCTGCTGAACCCGGAGCCGCCGGTGCTGGTCAGCTGCGGCAGCCCCGAAAAGCCGAATCTGATCACCGTAGGCTGGACGGGCACGATCTGCACCCAGCCGCCCATGCTGTCCATCAGCGTGCGGCCCGAGCGGTACAGCCACCATTTAATTAAGGAGAGCGGCGAGTTCGTTGTGAACCTGCCCACCGAGAGCCTTGTCCGTGCCATCGACTGGTGCGGCGTCAAGAGCGGTCGCGATGTGGATAAGTTCGCCGCCATGCACCTTACCGCTGCGCCTGCCGCCAAGGTCGGCACCGTGCTTGTCGAGGAAAGCCCCGTAAACCTTGAGTGCAAGGTCACACAGGTCATTCCGCTGGGCAGCCACGACCTGTTTTTGGCCGAATGTGTGGCCGTGGATGTCGATGAGCGGCTGCTTGATGAGAGCGGCAAGCTCTGCCTGAACAAGGCGAAGCTCATTGTGTACAGCCACGGCGATTATCTGGCGCTGGGCCGCAAGCTGGGCAGCTTTGGGTACAGTGTCAGGAAGAAGAAAAAGGCGATCAAAAAATAATAGGGGCAAATTCCATATCCGCCTCTCGGCTAGAAGGCCGCCGCGCTGTAAAGGCAAGGTTGCGGCCGCACATGTGCGGCCCCTACAGCTCTGCTAAAGCACAAACAAAAGCACCGTTCACAGGTTTTTTTCTCCGTGAACGGTGCTTCTTTTTTACAGTATCCCCTTACTCTTGAGAATGCCGACCAGCACTACGATGACCAGAGCGGCTATGCAGATGCCGATGAAAATGTCTATGTATTTCAGTGGGACCTTGCGGAAATTCTCGTAGAAATTCTCAAAGGCATTCAGCTGGCTGCGGTCAGGGCGGTCGGGTTTCTTTTCGGTCTCGGGAGTAGTCTTTTCTTCGCCCATAGGTTACTTCTTCGCCAGGTACTTGCGCAGGTCAAGGGCAACGGCGATGACGATGACAAGGCCCTGTGCAATGTAGGTGTAGGCGGGGTCGACGCCGAGGAACTGCAGGCAGATCTTCAAGACTTCAAAGACCAGAACACCGACCAGAACGCCGGAGACCTTGCCGACGCCGCCGTTGGTGGAAACGCCGCCGATGGTGCAGGCTGCGATAGCTTCCAGCTCATAGCCGTTGCCGGTGTTGGTGGAAGCGCCGCCGGCCTTTGCGCCGACGAGGAAGCCACCGAGAGCATACATGCAGGAGGCCAGGATGTAGATGCGGATCAGGGACGCGGTGACGTTGACACCGGCAACCTGAGCGGCGTTCTCGTTGCCGCCGATGGCGTACATGTACTTGCCGTGACGGGTCTTATTGTAGAGGAACCAGAAGTAGAGGCCGACGATCAGCGCAAAGATGGCCAGGAACGGGATGGGGCCCAGCGTGCCGCTGGCAACGGTCAGGTAGCTCTGCTTGTAACCGCCCATGGGCTGGTTGTTGGTGATGACGGAGCACAGGCCGTAGACGATGGTCTGCATGCCCAGCGTAGCGATGAAAGGAGGAACCTTCAGGAATGCGATAATGCAGCCGTTGATGGCACCGAAGCAGGCCATGATCGCCATGACGATCAGCAGGGCCACGGGCCACGGAATATCGGGCAGCCAAGGCAGCATGCGGGCAGAGTAGTCAACGCTCTGCAGCAGCATGGCGGAGAAGCAGGCGGCCAAGCCGACCTGGCGGCCGGCGGACAGGTCAGTGCCCTTGGTAATCAGGCATCCCGAAACGCCGCAGGCGATGATGAAACGCGGGGCGACGTTCAGCAGCAGGTTTTTGCCGTTTTTCTCGGTAAAGAAGTTCTGGGTCGTGCAGCCGACGAAGAGGGCCAGCAAAATGATCAGAATAATGATCGCGTTATTGGACAGGAATTTTTTAAAGTCGAATTTTTTCTCCATTTTCGGATCTCCTCCTTATTCAAACTGGGTAGCCAGCGTCATGATGTTCTCCTGATTCGCCTTATCACCGTCGATAAAGCCGGTGCAGCGGCCATCGCACATGACCATGATGCGGTCAGACATGCCGATCAGCTCGCTCATTTCGGAGGAGATCATGATGATGCTCTTGCCCTGTTTGGCCATCTCGGCGATGATGCAGTAAATTTCATACTTTGCACCGACGTCGATACCGCGGGTCGGCTCGTCCATGATGAAAACATCGGGGTCGTTGGCCAGCCAGCGGGCAATCAGCACCTTCTGCTGGTTACCGCCGGACAGCGATTGAATCTGCGTTTTGGAGGACGGCGTCTTGATGGACAGCTTGGCGACATTATCCTGCACGAGCTTTTCGATTTTGTTGTCGTCCAGCATGATGCCGCCGATCAGATACTTGTTCAGCGATGCAATGGAGACGTTATCCGCAATGGAAAGCACACCCAGAATACCGGTGGCGCGGCGGTCCTCGGTCAGCATGGCGATGCCGTTTTTGATGGCGTCCTGCGGCTGGTTGATGGTCAGTTCCTTACCCTTATAGGTGATGGTGCCCGACGTGTGGCAGCGCAGACCGAACAGACCCTCCATCAGCTCGGTGCGCTGGGCACCGACCAGACCCGCAACGCCGAGGATCTCGCCCTTGCGGACGTTGAAGTTGACGTGACGGAAGCTCTTGGGGTTGATGGACGTGAAGTCCTTGACCTCAAACACGACCTCACCGGGCGTATTCGAGCGTGGCGGGTAGAGGTTCGACAGCTCACGTCCGACCATCTTGGTGATGATCATATCGGTGGTCAGTTCCTTGGCCTCCCAGGTGCCGATGTACTGGCCGTCGCGCATGATCGTGACTTCATCGCTGATGCGAAGAATTTCGTCCATCTTGTGGCTGATGTAGACGATGGAGACGCCCTTGGCGCGCAGCTCGTCCACGATGGTGAACAACGCCTCGACCTCGGCCGCCGTCAGCGAGGAGGTCGGCTCGTCGAGGATCAGCACCTTGCAGTCTGCGGAGACCGCCTTGGCGATCTCAACCAGCTGCATCTGGGAAACGCTCAAGGATCCCAGCTTTGCGTGCGGATCATAATTCAGGTGGACTTCCTTTAAGACCTTGGCCGCATCCGCGTACATCTTGTCGTGGTCGATGACGGTGACGGGTCCGTATTTCTTGGTTGGGTAGCGCCCGACGTAGATATTCTCGCCGATGGAACGCTCCGGGATGGGCTGCAGTTCCTGATGCACCATCGCAATACCACGGTTCAGTGCATCCAGAGGTCCCTTGATCTGAACCTCCTGTCCCTCATAAATGACCTTGCCTTCGTCCATGTGGTAGATACCAAACATGCACTTCATCAAGGTAGACTTGCCCGCGCCGTTCTCTCCCATCAGCGCATGGACGGTGCCGGGTTTCAATTTCAGCTGTGCGTGATTCAGTGCCTTGACGCCGGGGAACGTCTTGACGACATCACACATCTCCAAGCGGTACTCTGACAATTCGCTGGCCCCCTTTAATCTTTTGTAACCTTTTCACGAAAAAAGGGTGCGTGCGCCTGCGCACACGCACCCCGATTGTTCTGGTCTAAGCTGTGGCTTTTGTCAAATTACTGGAAGTCCTTGACGTTGTCGGGAGTGACCTTGACGTAGTCAACGTAGACGCTCTGGCTGCCAGCCTCGAAGGTCTTGCCACCCAGCAGCTCCTCCATGGAAGCAACAGCCTGCGTAGCCTGACCCTTAGCATCGTTCAGAACGGTACCGGTCATGTTGCCGTTGGCAACTTCGTTCTTGGCAGCGTCCAGAGCGTCAACACCAACGAGGTAGATGTCCTTGTTGACGGTGCGGCCGGCAGCCTGAATAGCCTGCAGAGCGCCGATAGCCATGTCATCGTTGTTGCAGAAGACAACCTCGATCTGGTCGCCGAACTTGGCGAGGTCGTTCTGGCAGATTTCCTGGCCCTTGTTACGGTCCCAGTCACCGCGCTGCAGGTCAAGCTGCTCAACCTCAACGCCGGCATCGGTCAGAGCCTTGACGGAGTACTCGGTACGCAGCTGAGCATCGATATTCTCGGGGTCGCCCTGAATCATGATGTAGGAAACCTTGCCGTCGCCGTTGATGTCGCCCTTGTTCTCAGTGTCGAGGATCAGCTCGCCCTGGAAGGTGCCGGACTGAGCAGCATCGCAGCCAACATAGACCAGCTTGTCGTAAGCGGACATCTGATCGGCGGTGGGCTCACGGTTGATCAGGACAGTGGGAACATCGGCATCCTTAACGGTGGAGATGATCTGGTCAGCGGCGGAGGTCATAACGGGGTTGATGATCAGTGCGTCAACGCCCTGCGTGATGAAGGTGTTGATCTGCTCGTTCTGCTTGGCCTGGTCGTTGTTGCCGTCGACAATGGTGACCTCGTAGCCCTTGCCCTCGAGGATCTCCTGCAGAGCATTACGGTAGGTGGTCATGAAGGCATCGTCGAACTTGTAGATGCAGACGCCGACCTTACCGCCCTGAGTGGCCTCGGTAACGCTCTCAGCTGCGCTCTCGGCAGCAGAGGTAGCGGCGGACTCAGTAGAGGCAGCCTCGCTGGAAGCGGGGGCGGAAGCGGAGCCGCCGCAAGCGGCGAGGGATACGGCCATGCAGCCAGCAACGGCCAGAGCAGCAAACTTTTTCATGATAAGTTTCTCCTTCTTTTTGCAGTGGATTTTTTCGGGCCGCGGTAGAGGTGCGGGCCCTGTTGACAGTTATTATAATACTCGGGTGCAGGGCAAAAAACAAGGTGAAATTTCACCGACAAAAGGGGGAAATTTTCACCGTTTAGGGCACTTTCCCCAATCCAAACCTGCCTTTTTTGTGCAGAAGGCCCACAAAAAATGTCAAAACGGTTCATGTTGTTTTTATTTTGTAAGATTTTTGCAAGCAAAAAACCTCCCTCTGGGAGGGAGGTTCCGAAGGGGCGGAGGGAGTTGTGTAAGGCAGACGGTTGCTTATGTGAAAGTTGCGGGCCGCACATGTGCGGCCCCTACCCCTCTGCCTGTCGGTTCGTAGGGGCGGATTCCATATCCGCCCGCAAAGAGGCCAAGCCTCTGCAAATTTCACCCGAACGGGAACAGCGCCTTTTGCTTATCTATGGCAAACATATTATCCCGGGTAATGACCCGGACGGCAGTAATGTTGGATTTTTCCACACTGCCGCCCTGCCCGGCCAGCAGCCTGTAGGCGCTCTCCACACCGAAATAGCCCATGCTGTAGGTGTTCTGCACGATCAGGGCATCCACTGCGCCGCTTTGCAGCGCATCGATCGTCTGCACATTGGAGTCAAACGCCACCAGCCAGAGGTCATCGACCCGCTCCATCTCCTGCACAGCCTGCACGGCCCCCACGGCGGTGGCCTCGTTGAAGGCCACCAGCACATTGATCTCGGGGTGCTGCTGCAGCATCCGCAGGGCATCGCTGTGCGCGCTGGCCGCATTCGGATGGGTCTGCATCGAGGTAACGACCTCGGCGCGGCCGCTGTCCGCAAAGGTGTCGCGGGCACCCTGCTCCCGGTCGCGGCCGTTGGCACCGTTGACCTCATAGTTGATCAGCCCCACACAGAGCTTTCCCTCCGTGCCCTCCAGTGCGCTGCGGGCCGCCAGCCGCCCAGCTCCGTAGTTGTCGGACCCGATGTAGGCCGCTACCTGATCGGAATGTACGGCCGAGTCGATCCCTACGATCGTCACACCCGCTGCGGCGGCTGCATCAATGGCCTCGGCGTTGGCCTCGTAGTCGATGGCAGAAAACACGATGGCCTGTGCCCCGTCCTCGACTGCCTTTTCGATCAGCTGATTCTGGGCGTCATAATTTTCCTCATTGTCGGGGGCAAGGACGGTGAGTTGCATGTTGTACTCGGTCGCGGCGGCCTCAGCCCCGGACAGCACCGCCTTCCAGAATTCCGACTCGCGGGATTTGGCAACGACCGTCACCCTGTACCGCGCGGTGGTGGCCGCCGCAGACTGCACATTGCAGCCTGCCAGCAGCAGCACCGCCAGAACGGCGGGCAGCAGCATTTTAATGCGTTTTATCATACTCGCCCTCCCTGTCCTCCGGCACGCGCGGGGTGCGGATGGTAACGGTCGTGCCCGCATAGGGGGCGCTTTCGATGGACAGCCCGTAGCCGGGGCCGAAGTAGATGCGCAGCCGGTCATTGACATTCTTGATGCCGATGCCGGTGCGGTCGCTCGGCTCATTCTGCAAAAGCGCCGCGACCTGCTCCGGCTCCATGCCGATGCCGTCATCGCTGACGATCAGCAGAATATCGTCCCCGTCCGGCCTGACCGTGATCTCGATATGGCCATCGTCCACCATCAGATCCAGCCCATGGACGATGGCGTTTTCAATGATGGGCTGCAGGGTGATCTTGTTGCACAGGCAGTGTACGCAGTCCTCATCCACCGTAAAGTGATAGGTAAACTGGTTTTTGTAGCGGTATTTCTGGATCTGCAGGTAGGCCTCGGCGTGCTGCAGTTCCTTCTCGATCGGGATCAGCTCATGGCCGCGGCTGATGCTGATGCGGAAAAGCCTTGCCAGCGCATGGACCATCTGCACAGCGTCTGCATTTTTGCCGCGCTCGCACATCCACGCGATGGAATCCAGCGTATTGTAGAGGAAATGCGGGTTGATCTGTGCCTGAAGCGCCTTCAGCTCGGTCTTACGCAGGACGATCTCCTCCTCGCGCACGGTGTTCATCAGCCGCTGGATACGCCCGACCATGTGGCCGAAGGAATCCGAAAGGTTCTGCACCTCCCGCGTGCCGCGCATCGCGCAAAAGACAAAGTGGTCGGCATCCTGCTCAAATGCCTCCATTGCGTTCTCCAGCTGCTGGAGCGGGCGGGACAGCAGGCGGGACAGCACCCAGCCCACCGCCAGCGCCGCCGCAAAGATCAGCGCTGCCGTTGCCACAGCAATGCGCACCATCTGCCAGAAGCTTTCGTTGACGGTCTCATCAATGTAGCTGACGCCGACAACGCGCCATGGGCTGTTCGGCACGCGCTGGACACTGTAGATGACGGTATCCTCCACATAGGTGCCGTCACCAAGGCAGGCCAGACGGCCGGCTTCCTCCTTTTTCAAGCCTGCGTAGAGAAGCTGCTGCTGCGGGTGGTAGACCATATTGCCGCGCTCATCCATCAGGTAGCAGTAGCCGTGCTGGCCGATGCCGACATTGCTGATGGTGGCGGCCAGCTCGGTAAAGCTCAGGTCCAGCGACAGCCAGCGCTTTTCGGCGGTGCCGGGCACTGTGCGGACAACGGAAACGACCCATGGATAATACCCCGCAAAGATCGACTCAACATGGGGCGTGCTGATATAGCCCTGACTCAGACGGCGGGCGGTCGTCAGATCAAACGAAAGATTGCGCAGGATCTCCTCCTTCGGGGTGCGGCCGTCCTGCGCCCAGCAGTTCAGCAGCGCGCCGTCCGCATCGTAGGCAGTGATGGCGGCCACCTCGGGCCGGGCCGTCAGGAACGCGCCCAGAAACGCATCCCGGGGCTCCTCGGCATCGTCCAGATGCCCCATAACGATGGTGACTGCGCTCTCCATCGTGTTTACATAATTGCCGACTGCCCCCACGACCTGACTGACGGCCTGGGCGCTGTTGGTGCGGGCAGCCTCGACAATCGCATTGCGGTAGCTGCGCAGAAAGAGCGTTGTGCAGAGCGTCAGCACCATGACAGCCACGGCGGAGATCAACGCTGCCGCCAGATGGGCGGTGCGCGGCGGGCGCATCATGTGCGGACCTCCCCTGCAGCGCGGGCGCGGCGCAATGCCACCGGCGATGTACCGCTGTACTTTTTAAAGCAATAGCTGAAATAGTGCTGGTCGGTGTAGCCGCAGCAGCGGGCGATCTCCTGAATCTGCATGTCGGTGGTCAGCAGCAGTGCCTGCGCCTTCTCCATACGGCGGCGCACCAGAATGTTGATGAAGGTCTCCCCCTCCGACTTTTTGATGCAGGCGCTCAGGTGGTTGGGGCTGACATCCAGCATGGCGGAGAGGGATGCAAGCGAGAGATCCTCGTCCATATAATGCTGGTCGATGATCTCCAGCGCACGGTCGCAAAGGCTGCCGGTCTTGCGGGTGTCCGCCGTAAAGCTGACGCCGCCCTCCCCCTCGGCGGCGGTATGCAACGCCTCCACAGCCTGGCGGTAGGCATCGTTCAGCTCACTGAGGCGTGCAAACTCCCGGCTGACACCCACATTGGCCGTGCGGCCCAGCGCGCGGTCTGCCAGCTGGCAGATCTCATCCGCCAGAATGTGCAGATACTCCTCAAAGTCGGAGGGGTTGCCCAGCAGCACCGCCACCGCACGGCCGCAGCAGTAAAAGACAAAATGGCGCAGGTACTTGTTTGCGCTCTGCTCCACCAGCTGGGTAAAGCCCGCCTCGTAGTCAGCCGCCCCCTCCAGCGAGGCCGCCAGCACCACCAGCGTGCTGCGGTCATCGGTGCCGCGCAGCAGGCCGCAGGCTGCGGCAGAGGTGCGCAGCCGTTCCTCCAGATCAGCAGGGGCATTGTCGTACTGTGCGAGCACCAGCGGGATGAGAAATGCCGCCCGGTCCGCGTGCGATGCATCGGCCCGGCGCAGCCCGGCATAGCGGGCATCGATCTTCTCATGGATGGACTTCAGCTCGGCGGCCAGACCGTCCATCGTCAGCGGCTTGAGCATGTAGCTGATGATGTTGTACTGAATGGCCTGTTTGGCGTATTCAAAGTCATCATAGCCGCTCAAAAAGGCAATGTGCATGGCAGGGCGTATCTCACGCACCTGCCGGGCCAGCTCAATGCCCGAGATGAAGGGCATCCGAATGTCGGTCAGCAGCAGATCCGGCTCAAGCCGCTCGACAAGCTCAAGTGCATCCAGCCCGTTGCTGGCGCTGCCCACCAGATGGAAGCCCAGCGCCTCCCATGGGATCATGGTGCAGACGGCCTCGCGCAGTTCGTCCTCATCATCGGCCACAATGACGGTGTAGATGTTTTTATCAGCCATACTCTTTTCCCTTTACAGCCAGAATTGAACCAGACGGCTCACATTTTCATACAATGCGGGGTTCTGCCCCATCAACTGGGGCTCCGCCGCAAAATAGACACAGAAGTTATAGCAGATACCCGCCAGCACCACCAGCGGAAAGACCGTGCGCAGCGCCTTTGTCAGCACCGGCAGCCCGCGCCCCTGCAGGGTACGCTCCGCCAGCAGCCACGCCAGCGTTGCCGCCAGCAGCAGCGGGCCGAGCCAATCGCTCTGGTAACGGTAGAGCATCCCGGCCATCTGGCAGTCCAGCACCGCCAGCACCACCGTGCAGATAGCCGTCAGGCGGAATACGGCGCGCAGATCACGGCAGCGGTCGAGCCGGCGGCGGGCCAGCGGCAGGCAGCCAAGACCCCACAGCAGCGGCAGGCAGGCAAACGCGCCGCCGTAGTACAGCTCGGTGATGGTCAGCCCCATGTAGTTCGTCTGCATTTTTGTGGCGCTCAGATACGGAAAAACCGTCTGCACACCGGGGATTCCAAGCAGGAAGGTCACGACCGCCGGGGCAATGCGCCCCACCGCAAAGCCGCGGCGGGTCATATCATTGCTGGTCAGGTTGTAATTTGCGCCGAAGTCAAATACCGAGCCGAACCGCGCGGCGTTGTACCACATCAGCCCCGCCGCCACCAGCACGACCGGCAGCAGGAAGGCGGCGCACTCCCCTGCGCCCTGCCGGGTGCAAAGGCGCTTCTCCGTGATATAGCGCGGCCACAGGATGGGCAGCACTAATACGGCAAACAGCACCATCTGGGGGCGGCAGCCTGCCACCAGTGCCATGCAAAGGCTGCCCAGCGTCAAATGAAACAGCACCCGGCCGCGCTTTTGCAGCGGCGTGTTCGCCGCCAGCAGCCACTGCCACAGCGCCCACAGCACAAAGACCGCCCCGCAGAGGATGGCGTATTCATACACCGATGGGCGGTGCAGTAAGTACCAGAGCTGCGCCCCCGAGGCCGCGCCCACGGCGGCCAGCAGACAGGCCGCAGCGCTGGCATCCGGGAACCAGCGGCGCACCGCCTGCCGGACAAAGCCGAACACCGCCGCAATGTACAGCCATGCCAGCAGGATCATCGGCAGGCTGGGCGGCAGGTCCTGTATGCCGGTCAGTGCCTCAAAGGGCAGTTGGAACAGAAGGCAGGGCACGATCCCAAAGTAGACATAATACCGGCCATTGTAGTAGGCCACATCCCACAGTGCATCGGGGGCAGCCTCCTGACGGGCGGCGGTGTCGTAGGGGTTTTGCAGCGCTGCCATGGCGGCAGGCGGGTTCTTCTCGAGGTCAAGACGGCCGTTCAGCAGGCTGTGTGCCAGCGCACCGTACTGGGCCGATGCGTTGGAGGCCCAGTCGTTGATGTGCATGGTAAAGTCGATGCGGCTTGTCCCCGACCAGTCCGGCGTATTGTAAAAGCCCGTTGCGACGCCTGCGTTGAAGCGGTCCCCGAACGGTGCCAAAAACGCTGCCGCACAGAGCGCAAGCCCCGCTGCCAGCATAGCCGGACGGTATTTTTTCTCATGCCCACAATAGGAATCGCGCCAGAGAACGCTGGCCGGGCGCAGCGCAAAGCCTGCCAGTGCCAGCGCAAAGACCGCCGCGAACCGCAGGAGCGAGAAATCCAGCGGGCGGCGCACATTGGCACAGACCGTGGTCAGCTGCGCGTTCAGCGGGTAGCTGCGGTACTCCCCCTTATAGCCGGTGACGGTCAGCGTCAGGGTATCGGCCCTGCCGGAAAGGTCCAGACTGCGGACCAGACTGCGCCCCGATGCAGGTGCAGCCTCCCAGCCCCAGCTTTGGCGGGATGCCGAGCTAGCCTCATCCGTGGCAGCCACATAAAGCTGGAGCAGGACATTTTTCTGCTCGGGGGTATCACCGTCCGCCAGCGAGACCAGCCCGTCCAGCTGCAGGTTATAGACCTCAAAGCCGAGATCCGCAAATTCCAGCACGGTGCTGTCCCCCTGCAGCGTCAACGGCGCAGCGGGGTCCGGGTCGTTTGTCAGGTACGCCCGCAGATTCACCGGCGTATAGCGGCTGGTTGCCAGCCAGCTTAGGTTGCCGATGAATATCTCCGCCCCAAGGCTGGCCGCCAGCAGCAGGACGACCGCAGCCGGGGTGCGCAGCCTTTGCGGCAGCGCGCCGCGCAGGCGGAACCCGCAGACAATGCCGCAGGAAAGCCCCTGCATGGCCAGAATGGCTGCCAGACGGAATCCGTCAAAGTCAACAGTCAGGCCCGGGCGGGACCAGATGCAGACCGCCCACAGCCAGACAAGCGCCGTGACGCCCGCCCCGGCGTAACCATCGGCGCAGGCGGGTTTGCGGTGTTGGACGCGGGCGGGCAGAAGGGTGAAGCCCGCCGCAAAGGCGATAGAAAGAAGTATGGTCAGAATCAGCATAAGGATAAATCCATTTTACATTGTTGTAGGGGCTGCACAGGTGCAGCCCGCGGCCTTGCCGAGAAATATCATTTCCCGTATAGTTGAGGGTCGGGCAGGCCCGGCCCCTACCGGGTAGTGCGTCACACTCATTATACCCCATTCCGCAGCGCGTTGTACAGCATTTCCGCTTTGGCGTGGCTGATGCCCTTGACCTCCTCCAGATCGGAGATGCTGGCAGCCTTGACCGCCGCAACGGTCTTGAAGTGTGCCAGCAGGGCGGCGCTGGTCTTTTCCCCCACGCCGGGAATGGCCGTCAGCGTGGCAGCGTAGGAGCGCTTTTTCATCGCGCGCTTGCGGTAATCGTTGGCGTAACGGTGCGTTTCGTCCTGAATATTCGTCACAAAGGTAAAGATATTGCGGTTGCGGTTGATTGCGATCTCTCCGCCCGCATCGTCCACAATGGCGCGGGTGCGGTGGTGATCGTCCTTGACCATACCGAAGGTGGGGACATTCTCCAGCGCCGTGCCGCGCAGGGCCTGCCTGACCGCGCTGACCTGCCCCCTGCCGCCATCGATGAGCAGCAGATCCGGCAGGGTGGCAAACTGGTTCTGCGGGCCGTCAGGCTTTTCCCCGCGGCGGGCCGCCTCGTACTCCGCCGCACGGCGGGAGAGCGTCTCTGCCAGCGAGGCATAGTCGTCTGTGCCCGCGACGGTGCGCATCTTAAAGCGGCGATAGCCGGCGCGGTGGGGTTTGCCGTCCCGGAACACGACCATACCGCAGACACTGGAGCCATCGCCCCAGTTGGAGATATCGTAGCTTTCGATAACGCGGGGCGGCTCCTTCAGGCCAAGCAGCTGGGCGGCCTCCTCCAGCAGCTTTTCCTCGCGGGTGTAGCGGCCGCTCTCACGGCCAAGGCGCTCCACGGCATTGGTGTAGGCCATTGTGACCAGCTTTGCCACATCACCGCGCTGCGGCACATAAAGCTCGACCTTTGTGCCGCGAGCCTGGTTCAGTGCCTCATTCAACGCCTCCGCATCGGGCGGCAGGGCGTCCACCGCGATGGTTCTGGGGATGTTCTCACCGTCCAGATAATACTGCGGCAGGAACTCCTCCCGCACGGCGTTGATGTCGGTGGTATCGTGGAAAACAAATTCCCGCTTGTCGGTCAGGCGGCCATCCCGGTAGCGCAGCACAGCGGCGCAGACCGCATGGGTCGTGCCGGCCAGCGCGATGACATCCATCTCGGTATCGCTGTCCATGACGACCTTCTGGCCTGCGGCCACACGGTCAATGGCCATGATCTGATCGCGCAGCAGGGCGGCCGTTTCAAAGTCAAGGCGCTCGGAGGCGGCCTCCATCTTATCGCGCAGCTGCTTGACGATGTCTTTTTTGCCGTAGCGGATCATCCGCAGTGCGCCCTGCACTGCATCGTTGTAGGCCTCACAGCTGATCTTGCCGCTGCACACCGCCATGCACTTTCCGATGTGGGCATTCAGGCAGGGGCGGCCCTTGCCAAGCTCCTGCGGGAAGCTCTTGCTGCAGCGGGGCAGCAAAAAGCAATTCTGCGCTGTTTCCACCATCTCCCGCACGGCAAACGATGAGGTGAACGGGCCGATATAGTCGGCGTCATCGTCATCCTTCTGCAGTGCGGCCGAGATGCGCGGCCATGCACCGCGCGTGACCTTGACATAGCTGTAGCCCTTGTCGTCCTTGAGCAAAATATTGTACTTCGGTGTGTGGGCCTTGATCTGGCTGGCCTCCAGCACAAGCGCCTCAAACTCGCTCTGGCAGACGATGACATCAAAGGTGAACGCATGGGCGATCATCTGGCTGACCTTGGCATCGTGGGGCACCCCCTCACGGAAATACTGCGACACGCGGGTCTTAAGGCGCTTGGCCTTGCCGATATAGATGATCGTGTCTGTTTTGTCACGGATGATATACACGCCGGGCAGCAGCGGCAGCATGCAGGCTTTTTTGTAGAGTTCAGCTTTTGTCATGGACAGGCCTTTCTTACGGCAGCGCCGCTGCGCCCGATGCGCTGTATGCGGTGCCGCCGTATACAAAAAAAGCGGCGGGTCACCCCACCGCTGATTGTTTAAGGAAGATTACTCGGCAAAGCCGGAGCTGACCAGCTTGACCAGACCGTCAACTGCAGCCTGCTCATCGGCACCGTCAGCAATAATGCGGATGGTGGTGCCGCCGACGATGCCCAGACTCAGGACACCGAGCAGAGACTTGGCGTTGACACGGCGCTCCTCCTTCTCGACCCAGATGGAGGACTTGTATTCGTTGGCCTTCTGGATGAAGAAGGTAGCCGGACGGGCGTGCAGACCAACCTGATTCTCAACGGTAACTTCTTTAACGTACATAGTTATTCTCTCCTACTTTTGAAAATAATATGCCCCTGTGTATCTACCGCGGGCGACTTCCAGGCGGTCTATTGCGTGTTAATACGCCGCCTTGATTGTCTCTATTTTATCCTATTCGGTCGATTTTGTACAGTGGAAAATTGCAAATTTGGCATGATTCTGTAATTCTGCCAAATCTTCGCGCGCGCGTTTGTGCAACTTTGCTAGTTTATTTTCAACATCGTTGTGGATTGGCAACAAAAACAACGGTCATCCCTGATAGCGCATTTCCAATTCTTCACAGTACAGCGCCGCAAAGGCGTTTGCATCGGCGGGATCATAGCGGTGCAGCACGCTGCCGGTCAGCCGCCAGCCCATCCGCTTGTACAGCGCAATCGCGCGGGTGTTGGTGTTCAGCACCCCCAAGGTCGGGTGCGGATGCTCCGGCAGCTTTTTGCGGGCAAAATCCAGCATCTTAGCGCCGTATCCCCTGCCGCGGGCCGCTTCGGTCACAAACAGGCGGCCGACCTCCCCCGTTTTGTGGCAGACACCCACCATGCCGTCAGCCCTGTCTTTGGTATAGTGCAGATAGAACGCCCAACCGTTCTTTTTATCCTCCTGTAGCATAGGCAGGTGGGTTTGCGGGGTGAGCATTTCCAGATATTGCTCCGCACAGACTGCCTCGCAGACAGCGCGGCGTCCCTCGGCCATCAGCGCGGCGCAAAGGCTGAGCTGTTCGTCATTTTTCACAAGGCGCATATTTTCGCCGCGCTTCCACTTCGGCAGCTCGGTCAGCGGGTGGCTCTCGCACCAGGCGTCATACAGGTCGGGGCGGCACTCACGGGTCCGTTCGCGGCTTTTGGCACCGCGCCATTCGTCAATTTTTTTGTGGTCGCCGGTCAGCAGCACCGGCGGCACAGCGCGGCCCTCCCAGACCTCCGGGCGGGTAAACTGGGGATATTCCAGCAGCCCATCCCAGTAGCTCTCGTCCTGATAGCCCTTTTCCTCGGCCAGCACGCCGGGCTGCAGGCGCAGCACGCTGTCGGCCACAACAAGGCTGGCCAACTCACCGCCGGTCAGCACATAATCACCGATCGAGATTTCCTCATCGCCGAAGGCGTCAATGACCCGCTGGTCAATGCCCTCATAATGGCCGCAGACGAGCGTAACGGCGTCATAGGAGGCCAGTTCCCGGGCCTTTTCCTCATTGTAGGGACGGCCCGCAGCCGTCAGGAACACCACATGGGGCTTTTGCCGCCCCTGCCCGGCGCACTGGGCCTGCACAGCCCGCAGGCAGTCGGCGATAGGCTGGGCGTACAGCACCATGCCGCAGCCGCCGCCGTAGGGGTAGTCATCGGTCTGCTTCTGCTTGTTTTTTGTATAGTCGCGGATCTGGTGGCAGTGCGCCTCGAACAGGTTCTTCGCGCGGGCGCGGCCCAGAATACTGGCCGAGAGGAAGCTGTCACACAACTCGGGAAAAAGCGTTACGATATCAATGCGCATCTGCTCAGCCCTCATCGCCGTTCACAGCATCGGTGAACATACCCTCGATGGGGGTGATCAGAATGCGGCGGTTTTCCATGTCGATGGTCTTGACAAACTCCGGCACGGCGGGCAGCATGTGCTCCTCCCCCGCCGCATCGGTCACGGTGTAGATGTCCTGCGCAGCCGGATGCTCCACATTCGTCAGGCGGCCGTAGACGCGGCCGGTATCGGCATCTGCGACCTCACAGTCCAACAGATCGTCAATGAAGTAGCGGCCCTTGGGCAGCCGGGCATCGGCCTTGGCCAGATAGTACACCCGGCCCACCTGCGCGCGGGCGGCGTCCATATCGGTAATGCCGTCCAGCCGCAGCAGGATCACATTGCCCTGTGCGCGCACACCCAGCACGCGGGTCTCGCCCGCGCCCTCGGCCGTGCTGAACAGCCGCTTGAATTTTGTCAGAAACGCCGCGCCGTCACAGAGCGGCAGGGCCTTCATTTCGCCGCGCACACCGTGGGTAGACACGATCTTGCAGGCGGGAAGGTAGTTTCGCATATATTCCTCCTGATACAGAAAAAGCACTTTACCCTGCGGCAAAGTGCTTTGTAACGGGTCTTAGTCGATCTCAACGATGACCTTTTCGCCCTGACGGACAGCCGCGGCACGCATGACGACGCGGATCGCCTTGGCGATGCGGCCCTGCTTGCCGATGACGCGGCCCATATCGGCCTCAGCCACCTTGAGGTGGTACACAACAGTGCCGTCCTCACGCATGGGATCAACAGTCACCTGCACGGCCTCCTTGTCCTCGACAAGGCCGCGGGCAACGGCTAATAAGAGTTCCTGCATGTGGCGTTCCCTCCCTAAAAAGCGAACAGATTACAGAACAGCGGCCTTCTTCAGGATCTCGCGGACAGTGTCGGTGGGCTGAGCGCCGTTGGACAGCCACTGCTTGGCCTTCTCAGCGTCGATCTTGACGACAGAGGGCTCCTTGGTCGGATCGTAGTAGCCGATCTCCTCAATGAAACGGCCATCACGGGCAAAGCGGCTGTCAGCAACAACAACGCGGTAGAAAGGAGCCTTCTTGGCGCCCATGCGGCGCAGACGAATCTTAACCATAGTAATATTCCTCCAAAAATTGTTTACGGCCCTTGGTTGGGCATCTTTAATATATTGTACATCCCGTGGGCCGTAAAGCCGAGCGGGTCATACCTTTGTGAAAATCAGCGGCCAAAGCCTTTAAAGCCGCCTCTGCCGCCCATGCTCCCGAGGCCGCGCATAAAGGCCTTGGGGTTGCGCTTGACCTTTTTCATCATCTTCTGCATTGCTTCAAACTGGCGCAGCAGCTTATTGACATCCTCGACCGAGGTGCCGGAGCCGGCCGCGATGCGGCGCTTGCGCTTGGGGTTGATGATGTCGGGCTTGGCGCGTTCTGCAGGGGTCATGGAGTAGATGATAGCCTCGATGCGGGGCAGCGCCTTATCATCGAGGGAATCGGCATCGATCTGACTGCCGCCGGGCATCATTGCCAGCAGCGAGGCAGCGCCGCCCATCTTCTTGATCTGCTGGAACTGGGCCAGCAGGTCGTTCATGTCGAACTTGTTCTCCATCAGGCGCTTGGCGGCGGCCTCGGCTTCCTTGTCGTTCTGGACGCTCTGGGCTTTCTCAATCAGGGAAAGCACATCGCCCATGCCAAGGATGCGGTTGGCCATCCGCGCCGGGTAGAACGGCTCAAGATCCTCAAGCTTCTCGCCCGTGCCCTGAAAATAGATCGGCATACCGGTGACGGCCAGCACCGAGAGCGCCGCACCGCCGCGGGTATCACCATCGGTCTTGGTCAGAATGACGCCGCTGATGCCGACCTTCTCATTGAAGGTCTTGGCCACATTGACGGCCTCCTGACCGGCCATGGCGTCCACGACCAGCAGGGTCTCATCGACCTCGACTGCCTGCTTGATCCGCACCAGCTCATCCATAAGCTGGTCATCGATCTGCAGGCGGCCTGCGGTATCGAGGATCACGATGTCATTGCCGTGATCCTTCGCGTAGGCCATCGCCTTCTGGGCGATAAGCTCGGGCTTTTCGGTGCCCAGCGTAAAGACGGGAACACCGGCCTGCTCGCCGACCACCTTCAACTGCTCAATGGCGGCGGGACGGTAGATGTCGCAGGCGACCAGCAGCGGGCGGCGGCCCTGACTGCGGTAGAATTTGCCGAGCTTGGCAGCATGGGTGGTCTTGCCGTTACCCTGCAGGCCGCACATCATCAGCACGGTCTGGCCCTTGTTTTTCAGGCGCAGGTATTTCGGCTCATTGCCGCCCATAAGGCTGGTCAATTCCTCGTTGACGATCTTGACGACCTGCTGGGCGGGGGTCAGGCTCTCCATGACCTCCTGCCCCATCGCGCGCTCCGAAACCTGAGCGCAGAAGTCCTTGGCAACCTTGTAGTTGACATCGGCCTCCAGCAGCGCCATACGCACCTCGCGCATAGCGGCCTTAATGTCGGCCTCGTTCAGCTTGCCCTTGCCGCGCAGCTTTTTGAAAACGCCATTCAAGCGCTCTGTTAAAGACTCAAAGGCCATCGGCATCCTCCTGCGTGTCCAAGCGTTGTAAGATCGTGAGCAGCTCCGCGGTATCATTTGTGATGCGCGGATCCGGGGTAAAGGACCCCGAGTTGCAGCAGCGGATCTCGGTGATGAGGGTCTGCATCCGATCCAGATCGGCCTGCATCCTTGCGTGGCGGCGGGCGTTGCCGAGCTTTGCTTCCAGCTCGTCCAGCGCGGCCTCGCCATGCTTGATGGCGTCCCGCACCCCCTGCCGTGTGATGCCGAGATTTTCGGCAATTTCAGCTAAGGACAAATCCTCGTCATAGTATTCCGTCAGGATGACGCGCTGTTTTTCCGTCAGAACCGGACCGTAGAAGTCCAGCAGGACGGAGTAGGCAAGGTTTTTCTGCGGCTTACCGGCCATGCCCGCGCCCCCTTTGCTGCTTGTGAAGGCTGTGTAAAGTAATTTTCTTTACATCAGCCTATGAATTATAACAGAACAGGCGCCGGAAGTCAAGTCCGTAGAGCGATTTTTTGAAGAAATACGGCAGATTTTTTAGCAGCGCCGTGATGGTATACGGGGAAAGCCCCTCAGGCCTCGCAGGCTCGGCCAGCACCCCACTTCGTGGGGTGCCTTTTGCGCGGGCAAAGCCCGCGAGAAAGCCTCCTCGCTATGCGGGGAGGTAATGAGCGCAGCGAAGTCGGAGGGGCTTTTCCCTTTCGCCGCAATATTTTTCTCTCCATCCATAGCAAACCGCCCCGAACTATGCTATAATAAAAATGTTGTCGTTTTTTGAAAGTGAGGTGTCTGTCTGTGCCCATCCTGCGCAGTTATTATCAGGAAGTCTACCGTTCACCGGTCGTGCGGCTGGACGGCTACTCCGGCCGCCATGGTTTGGAGGCAGGCATCCTCGCCTATCTGGATTTCGGCGGTGCAACCGGCACCTCCAAGGACGGTCTGGCCGAGACAATGCTGGCCTTTGCGACCGAGCGCGGCACGCTGCAGCCCGGCATGCCGGTGGTGGAGGTAAGCTCCGGCAGCTTCGGCGCGGCGCTGGCCGTCAGCTGTGCAACCACAGGACACCCCTGCATCCTTGTCGTGCCGAGCAACCTGCCCATTGCACGGCGCAAGCATTTACAGGACTTGGGCGCGCGCATCATTGCCTGCAGCAGCGGTGGCCGCCGCGCCATGGAGCGCATCGCCGAGGACACCGCCAAGCGATATGGCGGATATTACACCCACTATTTTTCCAACGATGATAACCCCGAGTATCACCGCCGGGTGACCGGCCCGCAGATCTTAAAGCACGCGGGCGATGCGATCGACGCCGTGGTCATCGGCGTGGGCAGCGGCGGGACCATCACCGGTGTGGCCGAGTACATAAAGGCATGGAACAGCATGGTGCGCATCGTGGCCGTGGAACCTGCCGAGTGCGCCGCCATCTCGGGCGGGTTCATCGGCCAGCACAGCATTGCGGGCATCGGCCCCGGCTTTGTGCCGGAGAATTACAACCCCTATGTGGTGGACACCGTGCTGACCGTCACCTCAGCCGATGCCGAGCGTGCCGCGCGGGAGGTACTGTTCTTTGACGGCGTACCCGCCTGCACCAGCGCCGGTGCCACTCTGGCCGCCGCCGTACAGCTGATGGGCATGGGCAAGGCCAAGCGCCCCCTGTGCGTCTTTGCCGGGCGGCGCACCTACGAATAAATTGTAAAATCTGCACATGCGCCCCGCACCGGGCTTTTCCGGTGCGGGGCGCATGTGGTATAATTAAAGAAAAAAAGGCGGTGTTCTGTCATGAAGCTTCTGCTCTGCGTTCTGTCTGCCCTGCTGCTGGCCGGGTGTGCCGCAGGGGCGGCATCCGGGGATGCAATTTCCGCACCTGCGCCAGCTGCCACCGTGGAAACCGCCGAAGCAGCGCCGACTCCAGTCCCCGCAGCCGCTGCACCGCAGGGTCTGGAGCCGACCGGCGCGGCGGTGCTGGACTATGACGACATTCGGCTGATCGACTATGAGCGTGCCATGCAGCCCTACCCCGAGACCGGCTATTACACGATGTGCAAGGACGGCCTGTGGGGCCTGATGCGCAGCGATGGTACAGAAGTGCTTTCCTGCCGCGCGCCGGAGCCGCTGTTTGAATGCGATATTGACGAACACCACTGGCACGGGTATCTGGACGGGCTTGCGTGGGCGGAGATCGACCCGTTGGAAAGGGAGTACAACGCCCGGTTAAAGGCAAGCGGCGACGGTACCCTCTGTGACGCCCACGACGGCGGCGGGTATCTGGGCTTTGTCGATTTACAGGATAACGCTCTGCATATCTACTACGGCTCCCTTGGCCCGGGTGAGCTGAGAGCACCGACTGATGCGGACATGCTGCTGTTCAGCGGCAGCGCCAACGGCTTTGTGCCTGTCCGGGACGGTGCGCTGGAGGCCGAGGGGGACGGCTGGTTCAACTACATTGGCGGCGAGCAGTATGTTTATCGAAACAGAGACACCACAGCTGCGAACGGATTTATTTACAGTGCAGCAGATTTCTTTTTTGACGCGCCGCTGGCCCCCGCACAGCGGGACGGCAAATGGGTGTATCTGGATACAGCGGGCAACGAAGTGACTGCCCTCTGCTACGACGGCGTGTACAGGCCCAACCGCTACACCGACGAGCCGCGGGTCTTTGCCCGGGCCGCACCGCTGCTGAATGGCTGCACGGTTGTCAGCCGTGACTGGAAATTCGGTCTGCTCGACAGCACCGGGGCAGAGCTTGTCCCCTGTGTGTATGACGGCCTTGTGTGGGACGGCGGCACAGCATGGATCAGGCAGGCTGACGGCTGGCACGAATACAGCATTCCCGGCGTGACAAAGCCTGACCCATGGCGGCTTTTGCTGGACAGTCTGGGCTCAGATATTACCGTCCCCGACACCCCGCCCGCGTGGACGGACGCAATCTTTTTTACGACCCGCACCAACGGCGAGCGGCTGAACCTGCGCGCCGGACCGGGCACAGGGTATGACATCATCGGCAAAATTCCCGATTATCTGCGGCTGCGCATCTACGGTACGATGTCCAGCGCCCCCGGCTGGGCGCTGGTGCAGTACGACCAGCAATACGGCTGGGTCAGCACAGAATATTTGCAGAGATAAGCGAACAGCCCCAGACAAGCGGTGTCTGGGGCTAGTTTTATTTCTTTTGGCGGGGTGTGCGTTTGGCGGTGCGGCGGGCCGCAGGCTTTTTGGCCGGCTTCGGCACCGGCTTTACCCGCACAAACTGGATAGGGTTGCCGTTGGCAAGAATGCGCTCTTCGACCTCGAGTTCCGCCAGAGAGGTCAGGAACTTGTTCAGGCTCTTGGAGCCGAAGTTTCGCACATCGAAGTCCGGGTAGCGCTTGATGAGCTGATCCCCCACGCGGGAGGTGCGCACCCAGCCGGTGCCGTCATCCATCTCATCAATCAGACCATGAATGATGCGGCCGATGGAATCCCGGTTGATGGCGGTGTCGTCCCCCGCAGCGGCGCGGGCGCTCGTCTCGGCAGCAGAGGCGGCCGGGGCATTTCCCTCCGCCTCATTGAGATCACCGTGGTCGAGGATCAGATCGAGGTACTTGAACTGGTCGCAAGCCTTGACAAAGGGGCCGAGCGCCTTGCTCTCCCCCATGCCGATGACAAGCTTGCCGGCCTCCCGCAGGCGGGCCGCCAGCCGGGTGAAGTCACTGTCCGAGGAAACGATGCAGAAGCCGTCCAGATTGCCGCTGTAGAGCAGGTCCATCGCGTCAATAATCATGGCGGAATCTGTAGCGTTCTTGCCGGTCGTGTAGCTATATTGCTGGATGGGGATGATGGAATTGTTCAGCAGTGCATCCTTCCAGCTTTTCAGCCGCGCATCGGACCAGTCACCATAGATGCGCTTGCAGGCTGCAACGCCAAAGTTTGCAGCCTCGTCCAAAATCACCTTGACATACTTGGGCGAGATATTGTCCGCATCAATCAGGATCGCCAGTTTCAGGTCTTCCATGGCTTACTTCCTCTCCCGCTTGGGCTGCTCAAAATACATATAGAGCTGGCACGGAATCATGCCGTTGTAGATCTTGCGGCGGCGGGCAGCCTTTTTGCCGAAGTGCTGCTCAAAGTCCGCATCAGCCGTGATGGCGTACAATCCCTGCGCAGGGTGCGCCTGCCAGACCTGACCCAGCGTGCGCGCCAGACTTGCCGCCTCGGAGGCATCGCCCAGGCGCTCGCCGTAGGGCGGGTTAGTCAGCACGACCGCATTGTCGAGCGCACGGAAATCCCGGACATCCGCAACCTCAAAGCGGCAGCGATCCCCCACACCGGCCAGCTTGGCGTTGGCGTTGGCCAGCGCTACAGCGGCGGGGTCGATGTCATAGCCGATGCCCTCAAAGGCGGCATCCTTGCGGACCTCTGCAAGAGCCTTCTGGCGCTGCTCTGCCCAGAGGTCAGCCGGCACAAAGTCGAAATGCTCGGCGGCAAAGCGGCGGCGCAGACCGGGGGCCAGATTCAGCGCCTTCTGCGCAGCCTCGATGACCAGCGTGCCGGAGCCGCAGAACGGATCCTGCACGAGAGAGTCACGGCGCACCCGGCCCAGATCGGCGATGGCGGCGGCCAGCGTCTCCTTGATGGGTGCCAGCGTGGCGTTTTTGCGGTAGCCGCGCTTGTGCAGACCGTCACCGGAGGTGTCGAGATAGATTTCCACCGTGTCCTTGCGCAGCGCAAAGCGGATCTTGTACAGCGCACCGTCCTCCGGCAGGGTGCCGACCTTATGGCCGTTCATCAGCCGCTTGACGATGGCTTTTTTTACGATGCTCTGGCAGGCAGGGACGCTGGACAGCTGGCTGGACAGGCTCGAGCCCTTGACCGGGAAGGCCGCGTTGGCGGGGAGCAGCTCCTCCCACGCGATAGCGTAGCAGCCGTCAAACAGTTCATCAAAGGTAGTGGCCTTGTAGGTGGCCAGCAGCAGCAGTACGCGCTCGGCGGTGCGCAGGTTCAGGTTGGCGGCGGCGATCATATCCGCCCCGCCCTGAAATGCCACACGGCCGTCCGTCACCTGAATATTCTGTGCGCCCAGACGCTTGACCTCAAAGTTCAGCGTGGATTCGGTACCGAAGAAGCAGGGCGCGACCATCGTGTAAAGTGTAGACATAGGTGTCCTTTCTTGTTGATATGCCGTGAATTGTGTAGGGGCGAGCAATGGCTATCCCCTACATTTTTTGTATTGTAAAATTGCAAAAAGACCCCAGCCCGGCGGCTGACAGCCGTCAGGATAGGGCCGTTCATTGTATGGCTTTCGCGGCCGGTATCAGCCGCGGCGGCGGGAATATCCGCCGCGATGGTTCTCCGTCACGCGCTTGAGATCCGCGATCTTTTCCTCGCTGCGGGTCTTGTAGCGGGCCATCATGTCCTCAAAGCTCATATCGCCCTGAGGTGCAGCAGGCTTGGGCTGCCAGACGCGGGGCTTTTCCTCACGCTTGGGGCGCGGGGCCGGGCGGCGGTCATTGCCGCCAGCCGTACGCTCGCCGTGCTGCTGGCGCGGGCCGCGCTCCGGCGCGGGCTGGGTGCGCTTGATGGACAATGCGATCTTGCCGTCCGGTGCAATCGAGATCACCTTGACGGAAACCGTCTGCCCATCGCTGAGCACCGTGGAAAGATCCTGCACAAACTCGTAGGAAACCTCGGAGATGTGGACAAGACCGGTCTTGCCCTCCGGCAGAGAAACGAACGCGCCGAACGGCTTGATACCAGTGACCTTGCCCTCGACAATATCCCCAACTTGTAATGCCAAACTATGATACCCCTTTAAATGTAATTTTTATGCCAGGGGGCTGCCGCAAAGCGTCCCCGCTGAAAACGATTTATTTGCCGCTGATGTCCACAAAGACGCGCTCGTTGGGCTTGGCGTAGCCCTGCTCCCTAGCGTAGCGCTCGATAATAGCGCTTTCGCCCTGATCCAGCGTGCCGGACAGCTCGGCGTTTTCGGTAAGCTGTGTGCTCAGCTGGTTCTGCACAGACTGCAGCTCCTGCTGCTTGGATGCAATGGACACCTGATACTGCACGAGATTGACGAACAGCGAGCCGCAGACGATCAGAAACACCGGAACGGTGATCCACCACGGCAGGAATCCACGCTGGGACTGTCCCCTGTTTTTGCTCATAGTGGGATGCCCCCTTTCCCAAAAATGCACGCACAACCACTTGTAGCTAATTATATAATATGGTCGAAGGTTTTTGCAACTGTTTTTCAGCGGATTTTTGCTTTTTTTCGGACTTTTTTGCCTTTTTGCGCTCTCTGCGGCGGCTGCGGGCGGCGGCCAGGCGCTTTTTGAGGGGCCGGACGGCGGTTTTTTCCACCGCATGCAGCGGTGCCAGCAGGCAGGCGGCGGCTGCCGCCGCACAGCGGTGTACGGCGGGCTGCACGGTCCAGTGCCAGCAAGCAGCCCCCAGCAGCAGCGCGGCGCTCATATACCAGCGGGCCAGACCGCCCGCACTGGCCCCGGCAGCGAAGCTGCAGACCAGCACCGCTGCTGCGGCAAAGGCCGCTATATCCCGGAAAAAGCAGCGCAGCGCGCCCTCCCCCAGTGCAAGGCGCACGGCATCCCGCACGCCCGCCAGCAGACAGCCCAGCCCAAGGCACCACAGCACATCCCCCAGCACCGCCCACGGGGCGGGTGACGGGGCCATCTAACGGAAGAGCCGCGCCAGCAGACCGCCGCCGGACTGCTGATTTTCCGCATACTGCAGGTATTCGATCCTGCCGGAGATCTGCACCTGCCCGCTCTGGGTGGACAGCTCCCCGATCTGCAGCTCCTGCCCGCCGACGGTCAGATTGCCGAGCGGCGTTTCCAGCACAGCGGCGCTTTCATCACAGCTGATAACACGGCTGACACCGGTCACGGCCAGATGGCGGCGGTCCCGCAGGGCAAGGCCGTGGCTTTGCTGCTGCGGCTGGCCGGCGCGCGGCTCCAGTTTTGTTTCCGGCATGGCGGTCCCTCCCCTGCTTGGTTACAGTGATACTGTATGCGGCAGGCACCGCGTTTAGAACCCCGCGCCGGGCGGTGGGGCATTATTCCTCGATGATCTCAAACATTTCCCGTGCGACATCCTTGCCCTTCTGCTCCACATCGGACAGGACGCGGATCTTGACAGGGCGGTTGCCGAAGGTGACCTCAATGATGTCGCCGAGCTTTACGGTATAGCTGGCCTTGGCAGGCTTGCCGTTGACCAGCACACGGCCCGCGTCCGCAACCTCGTTAGCAAGGGTGCGGCGCTTGATGACACGGCTGACCTTCAGGTATTTATCCAGACGCATAGATGTTTTCCTTTCGATACAAAACCGCCCCGCCGCAGAAGCGCGGCGGGGCGGAGCGGACCATTACTTACTGAACGGAGTCCTTCAGGGCCTTGCCGGCCTTGAAAGCGGGCAGCTTGGAGGCCTCAATGGTGATCTCCTCACCGGTCTGGGGGTTGCGGCCCTTGCGTGCAGGGCGCTCACGGACCTCGAAGGTGCCGAAGCCGACCAGTGCGACCTTGTCACCCTCCTTCAGGGCGTTGGTGATGGCGTTCAGGGCGCTGTTGACAGCAGCCTCGGCGTCCTTCTTGGTCAGGTTAGCTTCATTCGCAACAGCGGCGATCAGTTCAACTTTCGTCATGGTATTATACCTCCAAAGTGTTATATCAGCAAAAAGCAGCTGCGGAAAACTCCGTCCCGCTCGGCTCACTTCTTAGCTTTCTGGGTTGTCGGCGTGCGCTGTGGTAAACGCAGCGTTGCATTTCTGCAGGGCCTGCTCCGGGTCGATGCCTGCACTGCGTGCAAGCGCCGCAGCAGCAAACAGAAGTTGCCCCATCGCCTGCTCCGCCCGGGCCTTGTCCGGTGCGGTCTCAACTGCCGCAGCCGCAGCAGCGACCGTATCGGCTGCCGCCTCTGTCTGCACGCCGTAGCGGGCAGCGCGCTTTTGCAGCTTGGCGGCGCGCATCAGGGCAGGTAGCGCCTTGGGGACGCTTTCGAGATCATCTGCGAGGGTCAGACGGCCCTTTTCCTTATTCTTGAGCGAATCCCAATCTTTTATGCTCTCGTCCCCGCCAAAAATATGCGGGTGACGCTCTATGAGCTTGCGGCAGACACCGTCACATACCTCATCAAAGGTAAAGTGCCCGGCCTCCCGCTCGATCTGCGCGTGAAAGACTACCTGCATCATCACATCGCCCAGCTCCTCACAGAGAAGCTCGGGGTCATTCAGGTCGATGGCATCCACTGCCTCGTAGGCTTCCTCAAGGAAGTTCATCCGGATCGAGGTGTGGGTCTGTACCTTGTCCCATGGGCAGCCGCCTTCCGGATCCCGCAGGATCGCAATGATCGCAGCCAGGTCGTCTGCCGTATACTGCTGTTTTTCGGGGTATGCGTTCATAGACCTTCTCCGCGCTCACAGAAATGCAATACGCTACATTTTACACAAATCGGCGGATTTGTCAAGCGTTGGCCGTCCGCCCGGCTGCATTTTTTCGCTGTAGTGTTGTTTTACAGCTGTGCGCCGCAATGGTTGCAGAACAGCGCATCGCCATCGACCTCAGCCTTGCAGACGGGGCAGATCTTGGTCTCGCCGCGCAGCTGGATGGGCTCCTCCTCGATCTCCTCCTCCTGCTCCTGCTCGGGGGCATCCTCGGCGGCGTCGGCCTCCTGTGCCTCGACCTCTGCGCGCTCGTCCTCGGTCATGCCGGCCTTGATCTCCTCAATGGCCTTCTCGACCTCCGCCACGGCGTCGATATACTTTTCGACCAGTGCGGGGTTCTCCTCACCGGCCTTGTGCAGGCTGTAGACCAGAGCGCCCAGCTGGCGCTGTGCCTTGGACAGTCGTGCCTGCTGGTTCAGAAGATCCAGCTTGTTTTTGCCCTTGTCTGCCAGATCCTGCGCCGTCTTTTTAGCGGAATCCATCAACTGCAGGCCCTGCTCCTTCAGCATCTCAATATCCAGTTCAAACATAGTCAAGCACCTCTTTCTTCTTGCCTGAACACGGCATCTGTGCCGTGCGATTTAGGTCTATTATAGCCTATTGCGGCGCGGTTTGCAACGCGCAAATGTATATTTTCCGTGAATTGTAAGGCATTATTTACCAATAAACTCCCGCAGCAGGCTGTTTTGGGGCACAAGCTCGGTGCCCAGCGCCGGAAATGCGTCAAACCTTGCGCGCAGGGCCTCCAGCTGGCGGGCCTGCACGGGGGTCAGCTCCGGGTCGGCAGGCATCGCGTCCAGCACGGTGCGCCACAGGCAGACCTCATAGGTGTGGGTCGTATCCAGCAGCAGGTTGGCGCGCGGCTTGTAGGGCTTGATGAACCGTTCCTCGCCCGCGCAGACATGGCCCCACAGCCCCAGCGTGAAGGCAGCCCCGTGCCCGCGGAACAGGTAATCCCGCACGATGCGCCGCGCCAGCCGGATGTCCCGAGTGGCCAGACAGCAGGCATCGCTGCTGTCGGCGTATTCCTCCCGCAGGCCCGCATACAGGCAGAGGGCGGCCCCGGCAGGCAGTTCCTCGGTCAGGGCCGGGTTCAGGGCGTGCAGACCCTCGATGATGACCACACCGCCCCGGGCATCAATGCGGCGGGTGCCGCTGGGCTGCTGAAGTGTAAAGTCAAACACCGGCGCCTCACAGATGCCGGTTTTGTACAGCTCCTTCAGGCAAAAATGCAGCCGTTCCAGATCCAGTGCCTCCAGACTCTCATAATCATCGCTGCCATCGGGATTTTTGGGGTATTTCCCCTCCCCGATATAAAAATCATCCAGACTGACGACCTGACTGCTGTGGCCGCGCGCCGCGATGGCCCCGGCGATCTTATGGGCCGAGGTCGTCTTGCCCGCAGCGGACGGGCCGGTCAGCATGACGATGCGCTGGCCTGCCGCCAGCACCTCATCGGCGATGCTCTCGATCTGGTCGTGATAATGCTGCTCGCTCAGGGCCGCCAGCTCCTGCGGGCTGCGCGCGGCCAGTGCCACAAGGTCACGGCTGATGAAGCGTTTGCGATGTGTAATGTGCATAGAAATCCTCCACGGCCTTTTTGCGGTCAAGCAGTTCCGCAAAGCGGTCGATGTACTCGGTGGGATATTTGAAGTTGAAGATGCGCTCGATCTTGCCGCGGCGCTGCCCCGGAATGACAAGCTTGGTAGAGCCGCCCGCACCGGCCGAAAGAATGGTGTGGACCTCCTCCATAATATAGATATTATACAGACACTCAAAACCCGGCTTGGCCCAGCCGATATTTTCCAGATTCTGCAGCGTGCCTTTCTGGCGGTACATATAGTAGGGTCGGTAGCCGGCCTCGGCCAGCATACGGCAGCTGTCGAGCATGGCGGCAACATCGGCATAGTCGGCAGTGCGATGCTCGACCACGATGTTGGACGCCCGCTTGAGGGTCAGCGTGTGGACCGTGATGTTCTCCGGCGCAAGCGCGATGGCCTGACGCAGGCTGGCTGCAAAGCCTTCGACCGTGTCCCCCGGCAGGCCCGCGATCAGGTCCATATTGATGTTGGTGTGCCCTGCAGCGCGCGCGGCCGCAAAACAGTCGATAATATCCTGCGCCGTATGGCGGCGGCCGATGTTCTGCAAGACCGTGTCCGAAAAGGTCTGTGGGTTGATGGAAATGCGCGTCGCGCCGTATTTTTTGATGATGCGCAGCTTTTCAGCATCGGTGCAGTCGGGGCGGCCGGCCTCAACGGTGTATTCGTCCAGTTTCGCTAAATCAAAGGTCTTGGCGATGTGGGACATCAGCTGTTCCAGCTGCGGCGCGTTCAGGCTGGTGGGCGTGCCGCCGCCGATATAGAAGGTGCGGATATGCAGCCCGGCGCGGTCGGCGGTCCGGCGGATGGCGGTCAGCTCCTCACAAAGCTTATCGACATAGGGCTGCACAAGCGCACGGGTGGCTTTATCCCCCACCGTGCGGGAGACAAAGCTGCAGTAGCTGCACCGGGTCGGGCAGAACGGGATGCCCGCATAGACGCTGCAGTCCATCGGGTCGGCGGCGTCCAGAACCGGCTTTTGCAGGTCGGCAATGCCGAGCGCAAGCGCAAACTTTTCCGGCGCGCAGCCAAAGTGGTCAAGGAAGCGCGCGCGTATCTCGTCCTCATCCGCACCGGCTGCGCGCATGTCGTGAATGATGCGCACCGGCCGCACACCGGTCATCATGCCCCATGGCGGCATGATGCCGGTTGCCCGGCAGAGCATACCGTACAGCAGCCGGCACAGGGCGTACTCCGCATCCTCGCCCTGCGGGCGCAGGGCGGTTTGCCACTGCAGCTTACCGTTGAGGCGCAGCAGGGCCAGATCAGTGCATTGATGGCTCTGCGCCAGCACAAAATCACCCTCCTGCGGGAGATTTTCCGACTTCTCCGCACCGGGGAAAAACAGCCGTGCGGTATGCTCAGCTTCATAGCCCGCTGCGGGGCCGCGTAAAATGATCTGCATCAAAACCATGCCTCATTCATATAGGGGTTGGAGCGGCGCTCCTGCCCAAGGGTGGTAAAATCCTCATGCCCGGGCAGGACTTTTGTTGCATCGGGCAGCGGCAGTTCTGCCAGCAGGGACAGGCTTTTTGCCATCTCCTGCATGCTGCCGCCGGGGAAATCCGTCCGCCCGCAGGAGCCTGCAAACAGCGTGTCGCCGCTGAACAGCAGCCCATAGCAGGACAGGCAGACGCCGCCCGGCGTGTGACCGGGGGTGTGGTAGATCTTGAAGGTCAGCTCATCGATCGTAAGCTCGTCACCAGCCGGCCATGTGTCCGTGATGACATCGGGTGTCAGGGGCAGCAGCTGGCTGCCCGCCGCATCGGCCGGGTCCATATAGACCTTGCAGCCGGTTGCTTTTTTGAGGGCTGCCACCGCCCCCACATGGTCGTAGTGACCGTGGGTCAGCAGGATATGGCTCAACGTTGCGCCCGCCTCCTCCAGCGCCTTCAGATAGACGCCCGGCTCGGCCGCGGCATCGATCAGGATGCCGTGCTTGGCGTTCGTGATAATTAAAAAGGTATTCGTGTACAGCGGCGGAACGCCGTGGATATGCTGGATGTTCATTGCGTCCTCCCTTGAATTTTGCTTACTTTTTCCACTCGTCGGTATCGATCACGATGGTCACCGGGCCATCGTTCACAAGGTCGATCTGCATGTCCGCGCCGAATTCGCCGTGCTTGACCTCCTGCAGGCCCTGCCGATTCATCTCATCAAGGAATTTTTCATAGCACGGCACCGCCAGTTCCCCCTTGGCGGCATGGCTGAAGCTCGGGCGCTTGCCTCTGGCCGTATCACCGTACAGGGTGAAGTTCGACACCACCAGCGCCGAATAGCCCAGCTCGACCGCGCTGCGGTTCAGCTTGCCATCCTCGTCCTCAAAAATGCGCAGGTGCGCGCATTTGTCAGCCAGCTTCGGCACAATATCGATCTCATCGGTTTCACGCACGCCCAGCAGGATGACCAGACCCGGGCCGATGGCGCGCGGCTCGCCGCCGTTGACCGTAACGCTTGCGCGGGTTACGCGCTGAATGATTGCTCGCATGGGGTGCTCCTTCCATGTAAGGCTTCCCCCTTGGGGGAAGCTGGCGCCGTAGGCGACTGATGAGGGGCGGCGCTGCGGCAGCCACCCACTCACGGGTTATTGCGGAAAGCTTGCCCCTCATCCGACCCTTCGGGGCACCTTCCCCCCTCAGGAGAAGGCCTTCAAACTCAGTTCCTCGTCACGCCGACGACATCCTTGATCTTTTTCAGGCGGGCCACAACGCTGTTGAGATGCTCGGTGTTGGTAATGCCCACCGTCACGCTCATCCGGGCGCGTCCCTGCTCGGCGGCGCGCGCCATCAGCGAGTAGATAGGCACGCGCATATCGCCCAGCGCCAGCGCCACATCCGACACAAGGTTCGGGCGGTCCATACAGACGATATCGAGCGTTGCCTTATAGCTTTCGCGGGCCTCGTCATCCCAGTAGGCGCGGACCCAGCGGTCGATATTCTCGGGGTGGCGCATGCTCTCGCGGGCGTTGGCACAGTCCCGCTTATGGATGGAAACACCAAACCCGCGGGTGACAAAGCCGATGATCTCATCGCCGGGCAGCGGTGAGCAGCACTTGGCAAACTTGATGGGGCAGTTGTCGATGCCCTCCACCACGACGCCCTCGGAGGAGTGCATCCGCTTGAGCTCGACCGTAACCGGCCGCGGCTCGGTGGCCTGCAGTCTGGTGTACTCCTCCTTCAGCTTGGGCAGCATGCGGGAGAGCTGCAGCCCGCCGTAGCCGATGGCGGCGTACATCTCCTCCACACTGTTGCAGCGGTTGCGGCGGGCCAGCGCCTCCATAAAGACGGGGCGCTGCTCATCGCTCAGCGTCATGAGGTTGCGGCGCATCTCGCGCTCAAGCGCATCGCGCCCCTCTTGGACATTTTCCTCCCGCCGCTCCTTTTTAAACCAGTTGCGGATCTTATTTTTGGCCTCGCTCGTCTTGACGATGTTGAGCCAGTCACGGCTGGGGCCGCGGTTTTCAGGGCCGGTGATGATCTCGATGATCTCACCGGTCTGGACCTTGTGGTCGATCGGCACGATGCGGTTGTTGACCTTTGCGCCGATCATGCGGTTGCCGACAGCCGAATGGATGGCGTAGGCAAAGTCGATGGTCGTGGCACCGGCCGGCAGGTTGATGACATCTCCGCGCGGGGTAAAGGCAAATACCTCCTCCGGCAGCAGGTCGCTCTTGATGTCACTGAGCAGGTCGGTGGCATCCGCACTCGAGCGCTGGCTTTCCAAAAGCTGGCGCACCCACGCCAGCCGCTCATCCAGCTTATCGCCGCTGCCGGTGATGCCGGCCTTGTACTTCCAGTGGGCGGCGATGCCGTACTCCGCCATGCGGTCCATATCCCATGTGCGGATCTGCACCTCAAACGGGATGGCCTCGCGGCCGATGACTGTCGTGTGCAGGGACTGGTAGCCGTTGGGTTTCGGGGTCGAGATGTAATCCTTAAAGCGGTTCGGCAGCGGATGGTACATATCGTGGATCAGACCCAGCGCCGTGTAACACTCGGGGACATTGTCCAGAATGATGCGGACGGCGTAGATATCGTAGATCTCCTCAAAGTCCTTGTTCTGCATATACATCTTGCGGTAGATGCCGTAGATGCTCTTGACGCGGTGGCGGATGGTGGCCTTCTGGATGCCGTTTTCCGCCAGATGCTTGGCGATGGTATGGCAGACCTGATGCAGAAACTCATCGCCGTGCTTGTTCAGCAGGTCACGGATTGTCTCATACCCGACCGGGTCCAGATAGTGCAGGCTGCGGTCCTCCAGCTCCTCCTTGATGTTGGAGATGCCGAGGCGGTGGGCGATGGGCGCATAGACCTCCATCGTTTCAAGAGCCTTGTCGCGGCGCTTCTGCTCCGGCCAGGCGTCACCGGTGCGCATATTGTGCAGCCGGTCGCAAAGCTTGATGATCATGACGCGGACATCCTGACTCATCGCCAGCAGCATCTTGCGCAGGTTCTCAGCCTGACGGTCCTCGACATTGGAGAACTTGATCTGGGTCAGCTTGGTAACGCCGTCAACAAGCAGCGCGACCTCGGGGCCGAACTTCTGCCGGATCTCCGTTACCGATACGGGGGTATCCTCCGCCACATCGTGCATCAGGGCTGCAGCAATGCTCTCGCTGTCCATACCCAGCTCCACAAGGATCTGCGCCACGGAAAGCGGATGACAGATATACGGCTCGCCGCTGCGGCGGCGCTGCTCACCATGCGCCTTGGCGGCCAGCTCGTAGGCGCGGTCGATCATCTCAAAGTCATACGGACGGCCGCTGTCGATCATACTTGCCTTCAGGTCGTCATAGGTGATGGGCATTTTTACTTCCTGCACGGTTGTGTTTTCCATGGTCCATTCCCTCTCCGTTTTTATAAAATCGCACAGCTCTTTGCAGGGGTCGATGCTCGGCATCGACCCGGGAACATCGCCGTTGTCGCCACGCTCCGCGGGCGGATGCGAGCATCCGCCCCTACAATCCCGGATAAAACCGCGTTTTATCCTTGTTTCGCCATGGTCGCCAAACGCTGCAAAACCGGCGCACTGGCCAGATCCTGCTTGGCCGTGACCGGCACAGGCAGCCAGCGGCCGTCCTGTTCCTCGATCAGGCCCAGCTCCTGCAGTGCGGTCAGGCTGGCCAGCATACGGCCGGTATTCTGCACGCCCTGCGCCGCAAACACCGGCTGCAGGTCCGCTGCAGCCACCTGCCCCGTGCGGATGCGGCGGTAGAGCGCCACGGTGTCGGCGCGGTCCGGCAGCAGCACAGCGGCGCGGTCTGCAGGCAGGGTGCCGCCGGTGCGGAACGCTTCAAACCATGCGGCCTGCTCGCTGGGGGTATTGCCCAGCCCGGCGGGTCGGATGGCCTTGAGATGCGCCGACACCATCGGCCCGCTGCGCCCGTTGAAGATCGACACCTCGAGGGCAGCCTCGACCTCGCTGCCCACCGGATAGGCAAATGCCTGCGGTGCAACGCCGAAGGTCGATGCAAAAAGGGTGTCGCTGCCCTGCCGCAACCGCAGGCGGGTGTGCCGCCCCTCGCTGCCCATCGGCCAGATGCCGTCCACAAAGGCGTGCTGCACCAGCAGCACCGGTGTGGGGTTTTCGCGGCCGAAGGGGGCCAGACGGCCAAGCTCCTGCACATTGTCAAGGCTCAGCTCCCCCAGCGTAACGGCGGCATCAAGCTGCAGGCTGACGGCCTCGGGCTGCGCGGCGTGGTCAGCAGCCCAGGCATTGATGGCCTGACGGAAGGCAGGCAGGTTGTCCTCCTCAATTTCGACACCGGCTGCTGCCGCATGGCCGCCGAAACGGGTCAGATACTGTGCGCACCCTGCCAGCGCGCTGTGCAGATCAAACGGGTCAGGGGCACGGCCGCTGCCGCGTCCCTCGCCCTCATGCATCGAAATAACGATGACCGGGCGGCCGAACCGCTCCATAAGGCGCGCGGCCACGATGCCGATGACACCGGGGTGCCAGTCCTCACCGCTGACGACAAGCACCCGGTCCCGGGTGCGGGCGGGGTCTTTTTCCAGCGTCTCCAACGCGGCAGCAAATACCTGCTGCTCGGTCTGCTGACGCTCGGTGTTGATCTCTGCCAGACGGTCCGCAATGCCGGTTGCCTGCTCCTCGTCCCCGCAGAGCAGCAGCTTGAGCGCCACGGCAGCATTATCCATGCGGCCCGCCGCGTTCAGGCGCGGGGCCAGACTGTAGCTTACCGTATCTGCCGTGACCGGCTTTCCGGCACAGCCGGCGCTTTCCAGCAGGGCGTGCAGGCCGGGGCGCATCGTATCCTGCAGAAGGTCCAGCCCCTCCCGGACGATGGTGCGGTTTTCCCCCACCAACGGCATGACATCGGCTACCGTGCCGAGCGCGGCAAGCTCGCCGTACATCTCCAAAAGCTCGGCAGGGTCGCAGCCCTCCAGCGCGGCGCAGAGCTTAAAGGCAACGCCCGCACCGCACAGCTCCTTAAACGGGCTTTCATCGTCGGCCCGCTTGGGGTCCACCACGGCAACGGCATCGGGCAGCGTATCGCCCGGCAGATGGTGGTCAGTGATGATAAGGTCCAGCCCCAGCTCTCTGGCGCAGGCTGCCTCCTCCACGGCGGAGATGCCGTTGTCCACCGTCACGACCAGCCTGAAGCCCTTCTGTGCCAGCGATTCAAGGGCAGCGCGGGTCAGGCCGTAGCCGGAGCCGCGCGTGGGCAGCTTGCAGCGCACATGTGCCCCCTGACTGGTGAGACATTCGTACAAAATAGCCGTTGCCGAAATACCGTCCACATCATAGTCACCGTAGATGACCATGAGCTCCTCATTTTCAACGGCCTGTTCGATGCGGGCGACTGCTTTGTCCATATCCTTGAGCAGGAACGGATCACTGAGCGGCTCGCCCTGCCCCAGCATTGCCTGCGCAGCGGCGGGCTCGTTACAGCCGCGGGCGGCCAGCACCCGGCGCAGCAGTACGCCGCACCCGGCACCCGCCAGCGAGGTTTCGGCGGCGGGATCGCCCTTTTTCAGTTGCCACGCAGGGTAATTCATACAGTTTAACTCCTTGTGTTAAAATCAGATTCAAAATCATGGGTCAGGCCGTCCTGCCGCAGCATTGTTTCCAGCGTGTCGATCTCGGTCGAAACATCCATGCTCACATCCTGCAGCAGCGTATCATACAGCTTTGCATACGCCTGATTCAGCGTGTGCAAAATGCCGGTGATGTCGCGGCGTATCTCGGCGGCATTGGCGGTGTCCGTATCACCAAGACCCTGCGCTGTATCGAGCAGCTTGCGGGTCGTGGGCAGGTAATATTCGCGGAAGCGGCGCACCCGGCCAAGCTGCTCGGGGTGGTTATGCACAAAGCCAAGAATGGACGCGCAGATCTTGCGCATCTGCACCAATTCTTCATCGGCATCGCTGCCAAGTCTGCCGCAGCAAGCCTTTAAATAGTTCAGAAAATCCACGCCCTCGCGCTGGAACTGCTCGGCCTCGGTCAGCGGCGCAGCAGATGCCGGCTGCGGTGCGGCAGCGGGCTGCGGCGCGGATGGCAGGAGCGAATCATCCAGATAGAGGGTGCTGTAATCATCGGAAATGGCAGCGTTGGGAAGATCCCCGTTTGCCACAGCCTTTACAACGGTTTCATAGGCCTTTTCCTGCTTGATCTGTGCCTTGCGGGCCAGCGCGGGCAGGTCACAAGTCCAGTCATTGGCAGCGCGCAGCAGCTTGCGCAGGCGGCTGAAATAGGCCAGCTTTTTCATGCCCACGATGGCCATAAAGAGGAAGCCGAGCGTTGTGGGGTAAAACACGGCCGTCAGAATCGGCAGGGCTATAAAATCCTGTTGGGAAAGCCCCAGCGGCCCTGCGCCGACTGCCGTCAGGATGCCCAGCACGAACGCCGCGATGCCAAAGCAGCCTGCAAAGGTCCAGCCGACCGCCGTCAGCGCAACGCCGACAGACTGGCCTCCGTTTTTCCACTTGCGCTCCAGACGGCGCTTCCACGCGGAGAAGCTGTCCGGTTGTTTCACGCCCATGGCATCGCCCGCCTGCTCCAGCGCATCGGCAATGCTGCCCAACACGGAGGAGCCGATCCTGCTGCCCATCTCGACCGCATTGTCGATCACATCGCCAAGGTCGTAGTTATATTCGTAATTGTGTTTGTTGTCTGGCATGGTTTGTCCCATCTGTTTGTTTTTATCGTCTGCTGCCGTGCGGCGGTCAGAGGACTGACCGCCGTCTCGGGTCATTCTGCAGGTGCCCAATTCTTCATCAGCTCGGCGGCACAGCGCACACCGTCCACGGCAGCGGTCATGATGCCGCCTGCATAACCGGCACCCTCACCGCAGGGGTAAAGGCCGCTCAGACCGGTACACTGCAGGTCCTCTTTGCCGCGTTCAAGGCGCACCGGGCTGCTGGTGCGGGTCTCAAGACCCGTCAGCACGGCATCGGGGGCGCGGTAGGCTGCCAGCTTGCGGCCAAAGGCCGTCAGACCCTCGCGCAGGGCACCGCCCAACTCCGTGGGGAGCAGGCTGCCGAGATCGCAGGGCGTCACACCCCGGGGGTAGGTCGGCTCCACACGGTCCAGCGCCAACGCGCTGCCCCCTGCCAAAAAGCTGCCGACCGTCTGCGCCGGGGCGCGGTATTCCCCGCCGCCCGCGCGGTAAGCGGCCTGCTCAAGCTGACGCTGGAACGCCACCGCCTTAACCGGGTCGTTGTCAAAGTCACTGCCGTCCACGCTGACGACCACCGCCGCATTGGCGTTTTTGCCGTCGCGGGCGTGCAGGCTCATGCCGTTGGTGACAACGCCGCCCTCCTCACTGGCGGCGGCGCAGACCGTGCCGCCCGGGCACATGCAGAAGGTATAGACGCAGCGCCCGCCGCTGACATGCTGGCTGAGCTGGTACTCGCCCTTCGGCAGCGCCGGGTGCCCTGCCGCACCGTGGTACAGGCTTTTGTCGATCTCCGTCTGCAGATGCTCGGCGCGGAAGCCGACCGAGAAGGGCTTGCACGCAAGCGGCAGGCCCAACTCATGCAGCATGGCAAAGGTATCCCGGGCGCTGTGCCCCACGGCAAGGATAAGCTGCTCACAGGCAACGCTGCCTGCCGTGGTGTCAATGCCGGTCAAGGCACCGTTTCGGATCTGCAGGCCGGTCAGCGCCGTGTTGAACCGCACCTCACCTCCTAAGGACTCTATCTCCCCACGAATGCTGCGGATGACATCCCGCAGAAGGTCGGTGCCGACATGCGGCTTCTGCCGCCAGGCAATATCTGCCGGCGCGCCGTGGTCGAGGAACGCCCCCGTCACAAAGGCACACAGCGGGTCGCCGACACGGGTGGTCAGCTTGCCGTCCGAGAAGGTCCCCGCGCCGCCCTCGCCAAACTGGATGTTGGCATTCGGATCCAGCTCACCGGTCTTTTCAAAATGGCTGACCGCGCGGATACGCTCATCAAGGGCGGGGCCGCGCTCCAGCACCAGCGGGCGGTAGCCGCTGCGGGCCAGCAGCAGCGCGGCAAAGAGGCCCGCCGGGCCAAGGCCCACAACCACCGGGCGGTGTGCCAGCGGCATTTTGCCCCGGGGAAAGGTAAAGGCAGGCGGCTGTGTGAAACAGACGCAGGGCGAGGCCCCGGCCAGTGCCGATTCCTCACCCTCGTCCTTGAGTGTGACTGCGATGGTGTAGACAAGCACCGGCGCACCGTTCCGGGCGTCCACGCTGAGCTTTGCCACACCGCAGTGCGCCGCCTTGCGGGCGGGCACGCGGAGAATGGCCAAAGCCTTGGCCGCCGCCTCGGCGTCCGGGTCGGGGCAGGTCAGCGGCAGGCGGATATTGCGGACTAGAAGCATAGATAAGGTTCCTTAAACGATGGTATTTTGTATGCGCCATGTAGGGGCCGGACATGTCCGGCCCTCGGCTTTCCCGTTATAGAGCGGTTTCCTGTAGGCTGCGGGCCGGGCATGCCCGGCCCCTACTGCGTTGCGTTACTTCGATGTGACCTCGCACTGGACGGTATAGCTGCCGGTGGCAAAGATGCGGGTCGCGGACGGGATCTGGATGCTGACGGCAATCGTCTGCTGGCCCACTGTCAGGTTCAGGCTCTGGCAGTCGATCTGCGCCACAATGCTGTCGGCGTTCAGCTTTTCGATCTCATCCGCCGGGCCGTAGAGCGTGACGCCGCTGACAAGGCTGGAGAGTATCTGCAGCTCATAGTTGCTGGGTACATTGATGGCGCGGATGTTCGATACATTCAGCTTGGTGGAGCCCATCTCGGAGGTGTCAAAATCCAGCGTCACATTGGTCACACCGTCCAGCGAAACGATGCCTGCCGGCAACTCGATCAGCCGCTGGTAGTCGCGGCCCGGCTCAAACTCGCGGGCAAGGTCAAAATCTGTGACGGTCAGGGATTCCAGCGTGCTGATGGTGCGGGCCGGGCCTGCCACGCGCAGCGTCTGTTGGGTGAGCGAATAATGCAGGCTTTCCACATCAAAGCCGTTCGGCGTGCCGATGAAATCCACCTTGAGCGGCAGCTCCCGCACCTGATAAACGGTCAGTGTCACATTGGCGGAGTCGCTCTCCATCGAGATATACTGCGGCGTAAAGACATTGCCGACCTCATCCAGCAGCTGCAGGGTTGCGGGCACGGTCGTGGTATCGGCCAGCTCGCCGTCGATCTGCACAGGGGCCACGATGCTGGACACCTGATCCAGTTCGCTCGTGGGGCCGCGCAGCGTGATCTCAGCGGGCACAGCAGTAGTCTTATTGAGCATATAGCCATTGGAGATCGGCACGGCGGAGGCGTCCACCGTGACCGGGAAGGTCTTTTCGCTCACCTCATCAAAGACAACATCAATCGTATCGGGGCTTTCGACCGTACACTCGATGTCCCCGGGGAAGTCGGTCGTGTTGGTCACGCGGGCCTGCAGGCGCAGCGTCACCTTGCCCGGGCCGCTGACACCGGCATAGCTGGGATAGACCATGATGTCGGAGTTCTGAATGTTGCCGATGATCGTGCCATTGCCCTCGACCTTGACGGTAACGCCCTCGAGGTCAGGCTTTTCCACGATGTCCAGCCCCTGAGAGGTGTAGGCGGAGGCACCGCTGGTGTAGTTGATGGGTACCTTGGTCACTGTCTTGGAGCCTTGGGGGTCGATGTAGACCGTCACAATGGTCCAGGTCGCAAAGCCCATGATGAGCGCCAGCACCATCATAAAGACTGGGTTGTTCCAGAAGGTGCGCGGTCCCTTGGGCACTGCCCCCATCGGCCCCGGGGCGGCGGGCTTATTCGGGCTTGGCATGGTTCAGTGCACCTCCCTTGCGCAGCAGCCTTTGCAGCGGCGAGGCCTTTTCGGCCTCGGCTTCCTCAGGGGGAACGATCTCCTCCTGCAGCAGATTGAACAGGTTCTGACGGTCCAGACGGCGGATCAGAACGCCGTTTTTGGCCATCGAGATAATGCCGGTCTCCTCACTGACAATGACAACGATGGCATCGGAGTTCTCACTCATGCCAAGACCGGCGCGGTGGCGGGTACCCATATCCTTGCCCATCTCGAGGTTGTTAGACAGCGGCAGCACGCAGCCGGCCGCAACGATCACACCGTCCCGAATCACGACTGCACCGTCATGCAGGGGCGTTCCCTCATAGAAGATCGTTCCCAGCATTTCGGGGATCACATCGGCGTGCATCGGCGTGCCGGTGCGGATGATCTCGTCCAGATTGTTGTTGCGCTCAAGCACCATCAGGGCGCCCGTGCGGGTGTCCGAAAGCTGCTCTGCCGCATCGCAGATCGCAACAACCGCGCTCTGCCATGCACCGCGCAGCGAGGGGTCGCTGCGCCGATTGCCGAGCATCAGGTTGGCCCACATCGTGCTTTGGCCCATCCGCTCCAGCGTGCGGCGCAGCTCCGGCTGGAAGATGACCACCGCAGCCATAAAGCCGATGGTAATGACATTGTTCAGCGCCCATGTGACGGTCTTTAGGTTCAGCATAACCGCCAGACCGTAGAACACCAGAATCAGAAGGATGCCCTTGACAAGCTGGCCCGCGCGGGATTTGCGGGCGAACTGCAAAAGCTGGTAAAACACAAACGATATGATCAGGATGTCCAGCGTGTCGGACAGCGGGTCAAAGGTGCGCAAACTGCTTAAAATAGCGTTGAGCGTCTGGTTGGGCAGCATGGTTGCCGCGTCCCCCTTTCCGTGTCAGGATGATGGTTTCACTCGATCAGTGCAACGGCGTGGGCGGCAATGCCAAGCCCCTCGCCGGTAAAGCCGAGATGCTCCTCGGTCGTGGCCTTGACGCTGACGGCGTCCACCGGCAGACCGAAGGCATCGGCAATCTTCTCGCGCATTGCGGGGATGTGGGGGGCCAGCTTCGGGCGCTGGCAAAGAATCGTTGCATCAATGTTGCCGACCCTGTAGCCGTGGGCGGCGATGATCTTTGCCACTTCGCGGGTCAGCTGCAGTGAGTCCGCACCCTTGTAGGCGGGGTCGTTGTCGGGGAAATGCTGACCGATATCCCCCAGCGCCGCCGCACCCAGCACGGCATCCATGACCGCGTGCAGCAGCACATCGGCATCGGAATGACCCAGCAGGCCCTTTTCAAACGGGATCTCAACGCCGCCCAGAATGAGCTTGCGGTCCTCTACTAAGCGGTGAACATCATATCCGTGGCCGATGCGCATGGTTTTCTCCTTTTGTAGATCCTCTTTGGTGGTGATTTTGTAGTTGGCGTAATCGCCCTTGGTCAGGGTGACGGGCAGGCCCGCCAGCTCAAACAGGCTGCAATCATCGGTGACAAGGCTTGCCTTTTCGCCGGTAACTGCCGACAACGCCTGCAGATACAGGCTGCGGCGGAAGCACTGCGGCGTCTGCACGGCATAGAGCGATGCGCGGTCGGGCGTTGCAGCTACACGGCCTGCCCCGTCCGCGATCTTGATGGTATCCTTGACAGGCACGGCGGGTGCCGCCGCGCCGTCAGCTGCCGCAGCCGTCAGCACGGCCGTGATGACCGCCTCGCTGACGAAGGGGCGGGCAGCGTCATGGATGGCAACCAACTCCCCCTCTGCCGCAGCAAGGCCGCTGCGCACACTGTCGGCGCGGGTCGCACCGCCCTGCACGACCGTGCAGGGCTTGGGGCAATGCACGGCGATGGCCTCGCAGGCGGCGCGGTTGCCGCCGCAAACCAACACGAGCTGGGTGACAGCCGGGTGGGCGGCCAGCGCGGCGCAACTGGTTTCCAGCACGGTGCGGCCATCCGGCAGGCGGAAGCTGAGTTTGTCAAACCCCATTCGACGGGATGCCCCCGCCGCCACGATCACCGCCGTCACGGCGGGCATGTTTGGTTGTGCCATGGGCACACTACCCCCTTTTATATCCTATGTAGAACATTATACAGGTTCATGCCAAAAAAATCCACTAAAATCAGGAGGATTTTTTGTGTAGAACGAAAAAATCCCGCCGGGTGGGAAAACTGCGATTTTTGTTGCCAACCGCGCAACGAAACGGTATAATAAAGCCAACACAAACAAGGAGGGCACGCCATGACTGCCAACGCTGCCGATTTTGCCGGTGCCGGGTGCGGGCGCCGATACGAGAAAGAGCTGGAGACGCATTTTCGCGATTGTATGTTGTTTTATCTGGATGGCCGCATCCGGTTTGAGCGGTACTGCTACGGCGAGGCTGCCTGCCTTGTCTTCAGCGTATGGGCGCACGGCTTTGACGCCAATGGGAAAATTTTGTGGGATCGCGAGCCGGAGTTTGAAAGCCAGCAAAAAGCGATCCCCCGCGTGTTGACCGACATCCGCGCCGAGGACGGCGCCTTGCAGTTTGACGGTGCATTTAAGCATTACGTCCAGACCGAAGAATTTGCCGAGGACAAGGCGAATGGGTATGGCAAGTGGAAGGTATTCTGGCTGAAGAGAAAGAGGAAATAAAAAATTCCTGCAACGCAGAAAACGTTGCAGGATTTTTTTGTTGTTTGTGAGGAAGGGATTTTCAATTTAGAATTTCTCTACCCCTTCACTGGTAACGCGGGCGTAGATCAGCGGCGGGACGGTGGGCTTTTCGTCACGGATGACAAGACCGCCGCGGTACATCTCCTCCGCGGGGGCAAACAGAGCCTCGTCATCGGCGTAGAGGGTGCAGATGCTCTCCCCTGCGCTGACATGATCGCCCAGCTTTTTGTGCATCGTGATGCCTGCGGCAAAGTCGATGCTGTCCTCCTTCTTGATGCGGCCTGCACCCAGCAGCACACTGGCGTTGCCGATGCGCTCGACATCGTTTTTGTAAATGTATCCATCGGCGGGGGCGGTCAGTTCATAGCTGAATTTCGCCTTGCGGAATTTGTCGGTATCCCGCAGCACGCTGATGTCGCCGCCCTGCGCGGCAAACATCTGGCAACATTTTTCAAAGGCGGAGCCGTCGGCGATAACGCCCTCGGCCAGCTTGCGGCAGGTCGGCATATCGCCCTTGCCCGCCAGCACCAGCATGTTGCTTGCCAATTGCAGGCAGACCTCGGTCAGATCGGCGGGGCCTTTGCCCTGCAGCACAGCCATGCTCTCAGCCACTTCCAGCGAATTGCCGATGTTTTTGCCCAAGGGCTTATCCATATCGGTAATGAGCGCCGCGACCTTGCGACCGTGCGCCGTGCCGATGGTGACCATCTGGCGTGCCAGCTCCAACGCGCCGTCCAGATCCTTCATGAAGGCGCCGTCCCCCATCGTCACATCGAGCAAAATGGCGTCTGAACCGGCCGCGAGCTTTTTGGACATGATGGAGGATGCAATCAGCGGAATACAGCCGACCGTGGCGGTCACATCGCGCAGGGCGTAGATCTTTTTGTCAGCCGCGGCGATCTTGCCGCTCTGTCCGATAACCGAAATACCGATCTCGTTGACCTGCTTGAAGAATTCTTCCTGCGTCAGGCTCGTGCGGGTGCCGGGCACTGCCTCCATCTTGTCGATGGTGCCGCCGGTGTGGCCCAGCCCGCGCCCGCTCATCTTGGCGATCTTAACGCCGCAGGCCGCCACGATGGGCGCAATGACGAGCGTGGTCTTGTCACCCACGCCGCCGGTGGAGTGCTTGTCCGCCTTGATGCCCGCGATGGCGGACAGATCGACCATATCGCCGGAGCGGGCCATGACATCGGTCAGTACGGCAGTCTCCTCATCGGTCATGCCGCGCAGATAGATGGCCATGAGCAGCGCCGACATCTGGTAGTCGGGCACATCCCCGGCCACATAGCCGTTGACCGCAAAGGAAAGCTCCTCACGGTTCAGCGTGCCGCCATCGCGTTTTTTGGCGATAATATCATACATTCGCATAAGCTTGTCTCCTTCAAAAAAGCACAGGCCGCCCGGCTGTAGGCATCGGGCGGCCTGTGTATCGTTTGTATCAGCGGCTGCCCTTATCGTAGGGGATACCCTCGGCCTTGGGGGCCTGAGAGTTTTTGGAGGTAAAGATCAGCACGATCATCGTGACGATATACGGCAGCATCTGGTAGAAGTTGGAGATTTCCTTGACACCCTCAAACTTTGGCAGGAAGGACAGCGACGACGAGTAGGCCGCAATGACCTTGAACAGCGCGAAGAAGAGCGACGAGGCCAGAATCGGGAATGGTTTCCAGTTGCCGAAGATCATGACGGCCAGCGCCAGGAAGCCGTAGCCGCCGACATCGGAGTTGAAGCCGGAGCCGGCCGCCACCGTGTAGGCCAGACCGCCGACACCGCCGAGGAAGCCGGAGATGAGCACACCGGCGTAGCGCATCTTGTAGACATTGATGCCCACAGAATCCGCCGCCTGAGGATGCTCGCCGCAGGCGCGCAGACGCAGACCGAAGCGGGTCTTGTACATCACAATGTAGGCTGCGATGAACAGAACGATGGCCACCGGGGTCGTTAGATAGAAATACTTGAAGATGAGGTTGTTCCAGAAGCTGGGGCCGTCCACCGGGGCAAGGCCGAAGGTATCGCGGGTAATGCGCACCCAGCTGGGGATCGAGATAGTGGTCAGGCCCTGACCCTGAATCGCCCAAGTCATAACAACGGCGAAGGCGGGCGCAAACTGGTTTAGGGCCGTGCCGCCGATGGTCTGGTCGGCCTTCAGGTTGATGGCCGCGAAGCCCAGCAACAGTGAGAAGATCATGCCCGTGACGCCCGCCACAAGGATGGCGATGAGCATGGAAATCTGCGGGTGCGCGGAACCGAAGCCGCTCTGGTCAAGCCCTTGCAGCGTGAAGCAGGCGAACAGCGCACCAATGATCATCATGCCTTCCAGCGCGATGTTGATGACGCCGGAATGCTCGCTGAACATACCGCCCAGCGCGACGAGCAGCAGCGGCACTGCGAACAGGATCGTCAGACTGATAATGTTGGCAGCGATCATCATTTGGCAGCGCCCCCTTTCTCTTTGCGGCCGGAGACCGCCTTGGCGATCACGCCGCGCATCAGCAGCGCAAAGGCCGCCAGATAGATGATGACAGCGATCACGATGTCGATGGTCTCCGAGGAGTAGGCGGGCTGCATGGCCGCGCCGCCGACCTGAATATAGCTGATGAAAAGCGCCGAGAAGATCGTGCCGATGGGGTTCGAGCTGGCCAGCAGCGCGACGGGAATGCCGTTGAAGCCCATGCCCAGAATGGATTTTTCCAGCACATACTGCCCCGTACCGGCCAGATAGTAGATGCCGCCGCCGATGCCGGACAGCGCACCCGAAATGACCATAGAAAGCACGATGTTGCGCTTGGAGTTGATGCCCGCGTACTGGGCGGCATCCCGGCTGAGGCCGCAGGCCTTCAGCTCATAGCCAAAGGTGGTCTTTTGCAGCACGACCCAGACGAGGACAGCAAAAACAATCGTAATGATGATAGAAATGTTGATCCAGCTCGAATTGCCGAACAGTGCGGCAAACGGCCCCTTGGGCAGGATAGCCCCGGGGTTTGCAGCGGACAGCGCCGCCGTGCGGTCCGAGTTGGACGCGCCCCAGGCAGAAGCCAGCATAGTGGGGGTGTTGGCCAGCAGCAGGTTCACAAGGTACATGCCGATCCAGTTGAACATGATGGCGGTGATGACCTCGTTGACATTGAAGTACGCCTTGAACAGGCCCGGGAAGACGCCCCAGATCGCACCGCCGACAGCGCCCGCCAGCAGGCAGACGAACCACGGCATCTGGAACTGAATGGCACACAGCAGTGCGAAGAATGCGCCCATCGTATACTGACCGGACGCGCCGATGTTGAACAGGCCGGTCTTGAAGGCAAAGCCGACCGACAGGCCGCACATCATCAGCGGCGCTGCCTGATACAGCACCTTGCCCAGCTTGTCCATGCTGGAAAAGCCGGTCGTCATCATGGCTTTCATGCCGCCCACGGACGCGCTGGGGTTCAGCAACACCAGCAGCACAAAGCCCAGCACCAGACCGATGACGATGGACAAAAGGCTTGCCAGCACGCCTACTACAGCGGGGTGCTGCAAAAGCGGCTGTTTATTCTGTTTACTCATGCTTTCGCCTCCCCTTGCTTCTTCGCGCCGGCCATATACAGACCCAACTCCTCGACAGTGGTCTTGCGCGGGTCAAATTCGCCGACGATCTCGCCCTCCTAAATCACAAGGATGCGGTCAGACAGGTTCATGACCTCGTCCAGCTCCAGACTGACGAGCAGCACCGCACGGCCCTTGTCGCGCTCGGCCACGATCTGTTTGTGGATATACTCGATCGCGCCGACGTCAAGGCCGCGGGTGGGCTGCACGGCAACGAGCAGCTGCGGGTCCTTATCGACCTCGCGGGCGATGATAGCCTTCTGCTGGTTGCCGCCCGACATACTGCGGGCGATGGTGGCAGGGCCCTGACCACTGCGCACATCGTACTGCTTGATGAGCCGCTCGGCATAGTCGAGGACGGCCCCCTTCTTAATAAAGCCGTGGTTCTGGAACTCCGGCTGCCAGTAGCGCTGCAGGACCATATTGTCAGCCAGCGTATAGTCCAGCACCAGACCGTGCTTATGGCGATCCTCGGGAATATGGCTCATGCCGGCCTTGGAGCGCTCACGGATCGGGGCGTTCGTGATGTCCCTGCCCTCCAGCCTGATCGTGCCGCCGGTCGGCTTTTCGAGTCCCGTGATGCCGTAGATCAGCTCGCTCTGGCCGTTGCCGTCAATACCGGCGATGCAGACGATCTCGCCCGCGCGGACATTGAAGCTGACGCCGCGCACGGCGTTATTCTTGTGTACCTTGCTGGGCACTACGAGGTTCTCCACCTCAAGAATCGGCTTGCCCGGCTCGCTGGGCTTTTTCTCAACGGCAAACTGCACATCGCGGCCGACCATCATCTTGGACAACTCTTCCTTGGTGGTGTCCTTGATGTCTACCGTACCGATATACTTGCCCTTGCGCAGGACGCTGCAGCGGTCGGACACAGCCATGATCTCGTTAAGCTTATGGGTGATGAAGAGGATGCTCTTGCCTTCTGCCTTGAAGCCGCGCATGATCTCCATCAGCTCATCGATCTCCTGCGGGGTCAAAACAGCCGTAGGCTCATCGAAAATCAGAATTTCATTGTCGCGGTAAAGCATTTTCAGGATCTCGACACGCTGCTGCATGCCGACCGAAATATCGCTGACAAGCGCATCGGGATCGACCTTCAGGCCGTATTTTTCACTCAGCGCCATGACCTTTTTGCGGGCCTCGTCCTTCTGCAGGAAGCCGTGCTTTGTGTCCTCCACGCCGAGGATGATGTTATCCAGCACGGTGAAGCATTCCACCAGCTTAAAGTGCTGATGCACCATGCCGATGCCCAGCGCATTGGCGTCATTCGGGTTGTTGATCTTGACCTCCTGCCCGTTTTTCTTGATAACACCCTTTTCCGGCTGGTACAGGCCGAACAGCACACTCATCAAGGTGGATTTTCCGGCGCCGTTTTCGCCCAACAGGGCATGGATCTCGCCCTTGCGCAGCTGCAGGGTGATATCATCATTGGCTTTGATGCCGGGGAACTCCTTGGTGATGTGCAGCATTTCGATGACATAATTTTCTGTCAACCGTTGCACGCCCCTTTCGATGTGTACAGGCTTGTACACAATTTAGTACTCTATATTATACAGAAAATTTCATTTTTGTACAAGAGATTTTGCACAAAAAGTGGTCGCATTATGGTCATTCCGTCCGCTTTGCCTGTCAAATCGCGGACAGCCCTGCGCGTATACCGCAAAAACCGCCCCGTGCGGTAAGGCACGGGGCGGTCAAAAGTCACACTTTTAAGCTATCAGCTCTGATAGTCAACAGTTACATTGGTGACGGCGGGGTGTACATCGACGTCAAAGCTGTCGTCAATGACCAGAGAGCCGTCCACGATGGCAGCATACATAGCGTCGTACTGCTCCTGCGTGAACTTGGTGAACTTGCTGGTAGACATCGGCAGGCCAACGCAGTTCTCGGCAGCGCCCAGAACGGCCTGCTTGCCGGCGTAGGCATCGGTAAACTTCCAGCCGTTGTTCAGGGCATCGGTCAGGGCCTCGTTGACAGATTCGGCCAGGCCCTTCATGGCAGAGGTGACAACGGTGTCGAACCGGCCGGACTGGTCGACGTCAACGCCGATCATCTTGCCGCCGTTGGCCTGCGCAGCAGCGTCGCAGCTCTCGCAGACGGGGCCGCCGCAGGCAAAGACGACCTCGGTACCCTCAGAGTACCAGCCATCCATCTTGTTCTTGACCTCATCGGTAGCAGCGAAGCCGCCGGAGTACCAGTACTTGATGTTGACATCCGTAGCACCGATCTCCTTGGCAGCAGCATCAGCGCCCTGCACGAAGCCGTAGCCGTAACGGATAACAGCGGGAACGGCCATGCCGCCCAGGAAGCCCAGCTCCTTGTAGCCGTCGTAAACAGCGGCGTAGCCAGCCAGATAACCGGCCTGCTCTTCCTTATAGGTGATCAGCGCGGTGTTGGAGGTAGGCGCCTTGTCGCCCAGATCAGCGGTGGAAACATCCAGCGCGAGGAACTGAACATCGGGGTACTTGGCCTGAGCCTCAGCGATAGAGGAACCGAACAGGTAGCCGGCAACGACGACGGCCTTAGCGCCATCGTTGACAGCGTTGTCCATCTGCTCCAGACGAGCAGCGTCGGAGTCCTCAGTGGGACGATAGTAGTTGGCATTCAGGCTGTTGGCGGCGCAGAAATCCTGCACGCCCTGCCAAGTGTACTGGTTGAAGGACTGGTCGTCGATGTTGCCAACGTCGGTGACGAAAGCGACATCGGTCTTGCTGCCGGAAGTGGAAGCAGCGGCCTCAGAGGTAGCCTCCGTCGTGGTGCTGGCCGTGGAGCTTGCGGGGGTAGAACCGACGCAGGCAGCCAGAGAGAGCGCCATGCTGGCAGCCATTACAAAAGCGAGAAACTTTTTCATGGTTTTAATCTCCTTAGGTTGATTTTCAGTTGTCCGGCAGGGCGGTTCCCTGCCGTAATAAGTTCAGTATACCGCATTTGGGGCGGTTATTCAATGACAAAACGCTAAACAAATCATTACAAAAGCATAACAAAGCCGCTGTGCGGGCTGTGTCAGCGCAGGCGGGTCAGTGTGACATTGGGGGTGTCGGGCAGCGTGTCAAGATCGGAGTAGGTATCCACCCGCAGCGCGCTGGTGCGCAGCTTTTCATACAGCTTGCGGTAACTTTCCTGACTGAAGTTGTCCAGCCGCCACTGGCTGCCGGCCTGCAGCGCCACCTCGCCGTTGGTAAAGCCGGTCTTCTCGGTCTGGCCGGCGCTCTGGGCATCCCAGGTGCCCTGCACAAAGAAGGTGTACAGCTCGCGCTGCACCGCCGCATTGTAGCATTTAACGGCGCTGGCAAGGATACGGTCACCCTGATCAGTGCGGTCGCAGTCTGTCGTGATTGCCTTGGCACCGGTCTGGTTGACAGCGTTGGCAACGCCTGTATAGAGGTCACCGCCGCTGACCATGATCAGCGTTGTTCCGTTATTATACCAGTCGATCATCCGCTGGGTGATGGCATCATTGACCGTATCCGTGTCGGCGAACCATGTCTGCAGGCTCACGCGCTCACCCTGCTGCTCGGCAGCGGCCTCTGCGCCCTGCAAAAAGCCGGTGGCGTAGCGCACAATACCGGGGACCTCCCGCGTACCGACAAAGCCCAGAGCAGTATACCCTTCGGTCACAGCGGCATAGCCCGCAAGATAGCCCGCCTGCTCCTCTTGAAAGAGAACACAGTGGACCAGATTGGCCGTTTTGTAGGCGCTGTAGTCGTCATTATGGGGTTCATCGTCAAACAGCAGGTAATGCACATCCGGGTAGTTTTCCTGAATGCGGTAGAGCGCCTGACCCATGACCTCGCCGCGGCAGACCACAAGTTTTGCACCGCTCTCGGCCGCAGCGCGCAGGGCAGCCTCGGCATCATCGGCGGTGCTGCCCGCCGCCGTCTGGCTTACGGCCGTGTAATGGTAGGTATTGGCAAAGGTCTGTACGCCCTGCCACAGCATGGCATCCTCGCCGCTGTCCGTGCCGCCGGGGCCGGTCACCAGCGCGATGGTCTGCCCGCCCGGCAGCACCTGTGTCGGGTCCTCCGGCTCATAGACAAAGGTGGCGTCATCGGTCGGGGCGGTCACGACATGCACCACCTGTGCTTCGGCGATGGCTTCTCTGCCCTTGCAGGCAGTCAGGCCTGCCAGCAGGGTCAGCGTCAGGAACAATGCTAAGAACTTCTTCATGGGTACGGGAAAATCTCCTTGGTATTCGTTTCTTTGCAGGGGCATGGTTTCCCTGCCTTTGGGGTCATTCCAGATTGGCCGGGCCAAAGCCGTAGGGCAGCAACTCACCGAGGGTCGTCACGATGTAATCCTCCTCGCTTTTGGCCATGATTACAGTCAGCCCCGGGCCGCCGAACTCATAGAGTGCCTGACGGCAGACGCCGCAGGGGCCGGTGACAAGGGTGTTCTTCTCCCCCGCCTTGCTGCCCACAATGGCGATAGCGTCAAACTCGCGCACACCCTCGCTGACGGCCTTGAACAGCGCCGTGCGCTCGGCGCAGTTCGTAGCGGTATAGCCTGCATTCTCGATGTTGCAGCCCTTGAACACACGGCCGTCCTTGGCCCGCAGTGCCGCCCCCACATGGAAGCGGGAATACGGCGCATAGGCAAACCCCTGCCCTTCAAACGCAGCGCGGATCAGGGTCCGGATCTCAGCTTTTTCCATGCTTACTTCTCCAAAAAGGCATCCACGCCGAGCGCGACCTGCATCATGGCAGTAAAGCTGGTCTGGCGCTGTTCGGCGGTCGTGATTTCCGGCGAGACAAAGCTGTCCGAGATGGTCAGCAGGCAGGCCGCCCGCTTGCCCAGCACCTTTGCATTGTGGAAAAGAGCGAAGCTCTCCATCTCAACAGCCAGACAGCCCTTTTCATCGCGCAGGCGCTCCCAGTAGGTCGGTCTGGCGTCGCTGGGCTGGCGGTAGAACACATCGGAGGAATGGATATTGCCCTCGATCAGGGGGACACCTGCCGCGGCAGCGCTGCGGCGCAGGGCGTTGTTCAGCTCGGCGCTGGGGGTCTGGATGTCGTCTGTGTCGCCGCTCTGGGTCACGGCATAGTTGCTCTCGGAATACGCGCCGGTGGCCAGCACGACATCAAACAGCTTGGCCTTGTCGGTATACGAGCCGGCAGAGCCGATGCGGATGATGTTCTCCACACCGTACTGACTGTACAGCTCATAGGAATAGATACCGATGGACGGCATGCCCATGCCGCTGCCCATAACGCTGATGGGGCGGCCCTGATAGCTGCCGGTGTAGCCGAGCATACCGCGCACATCGGTGACGAGGCGGACATCCTCCAGAAAGGTTTCCGCGATGAACTTTGCGCGCAGCGGATCGCCGGGCATCAGAACGGTCTTGGCGAAATCGCCCTTTTCCGCGCGGTTATGAGGGGTAGACATAAAAGCACACTCCTTTATTTTGTGATATTGGTAGATATAGTATACCACACTTTCCCGGTTTGTGGTAAACTTATAGAAAAGTTTTTTGTGAAAGAGGTTTTTGCCATGCAGCTGCCGCACCACTGTACCCTTTGCCCCCGGGCCTGCGGGGCCGACCGCGCCGCAGGGCAGCGGGGCTTCTGCGGGGCCGATGATACCCTGCGGGTGGCCCGCGCCGCCCTGCACCACTGGGAGGAGCCCTGCCTGAGCGGCGACCCCGATGCCGCCACCGGGAGCGGCACGGTGTTTTTCAGCGGCTGCACCCTGCGGTGCTGCTACTGCCAGAACTACCCCATCAGTCAGGGTGAGGTGGGCAAGGCGATCACCGCCGAGCGGCTGGCCGATATTTTTATGCAGCTGCAAAACGGCGGCGCCAAAAATCTGAATCTGGTCACGGCGTCCCACTATCTGCCCTGGGTGACAGAGGCACTGGATGCTGCCAGAGCGGCGGGCTTTGCCCTGCCTGTTGTCTACAACACCGGCGGCTATGAAACCGTTGAGGCCGTCCGCGCACTGGCCGGGTATGTGGACATCTGGCTTACCGACTATAAGTATTGCGACAGCACGCTGGCGGCGCAGCTTTCCTGCGCACAGGATTACCCCGCCGTGGCAGATGCCGCCCTGCGCGAGATGCTTGTGCAGACCGGCGCGCCGATCTATGATGCAGACGGCTACCTGCAGCGGGGCGTCATCGTGCGGCATCTGGCCCTGCCCGGCCATGTAGCGGACAGCCGCGCGGTGCTGCAGCGGCTGGCAGCGCTGCGGGCAGAGACCGGTGTGGAATTTATCCCGAGCCTGATGAGCCAGTTCACACCTTTTTATAAGGCGGCCGAGCACGGCTTAGGGCGGCGCATCACGACCTATGAGTACCGGCAAGTCATTGATGAGGCCGTCCGGCTGGGGCTGACCGATGGCTACATGCAGGAAAAGAGCAGCGCCCGGGAGGAGTACACCCCGCCGTTTGATCTGGAAGGGGTATAGGACTCATCATGATCGTATCCGTTTGCTATCTGCTCCTGTTTCTCTTTGTCGGTCTGCTGCTGGCGCGCCGGGCCGTGCCGGACGCAGACAGCGCCGTCCTCCTTCCGCTGGGGTGCGGGCTTGGGGTATCCCTGCTGGCGGTGCTGCCCGCCCTGTTTGCCCTGCCGTTCGGCTTTACCCTGCCGGCCGCCGGGCTGGCGGGTGCCGCTGCAGCGGTGCTGGGCGGGGTGCTGCTGCGGTGCGGCACACGACTGCGCGGGGCCGCGAAGGACCCCGACTGCGGGGCAAGCTGGGCCTGCCTGCTGCCGGTGGCCGCCGTGACGCTGTTTCTGCTGCACACCCATGTGCTGCACATGGTAAACGGCACCCTCCACACCGGGCAGAGCTGCTACGGCGATATGCCGATGCATCTGGGGTTCATCCGTTATATTGCGCAGAGCGGTGAATTTCCGCCGCGCTATCCCCTGTTGGGCGGCGCACACCGGTTTGGCTACCCGTTCCTCTGCGAAACGGTCTCCAGTGTCTTTCTTCTGCTGGGGGCGGATCTGCGCACCGCTTACCTGCTGCCGATGCTGCCCGCCTTTCTCTCGGTGTACGGCATGTTCTGGCAGCTGGCCCGCCGTGTGACGGGCAGCGCTGCCAAAGCAAGCCTTGCGTTCTATCTGTTTTTTATGGGCAGTGGGTTCGGGTTTGTGTATTTTCTCGGCTCCGCCGCGGATTTTGCGGGCATCTTCACCGGTTTTTACACAACACCGACCAATTTTGTTGAGAAGAACATCGTCTGGGTCAACCCCATCGCAGATCTGCTGATCCCGCAGCGCGCCACCCTCTTTGGCTGGTGCGTGCTGCTGCCCGCCCTGTATCTGCTGTGGCGGTTCTGCTATGAGGGCGAACGCCGCCTCTGGCTTTGGCTGGCTTTGCTGGTGCTGCCTCTGCCGCTTTTGCACACGCACAGCGCACTGGCGCTGGTGCTGCTCTGTCTGGTGAGCGGGCTTTACACATTGACACAGGGCGCACGCAAAGAGGCGCTGCTGCCTTGGCTGGGGCTGGCCGCCGTCTGCGGCGCGGCATGGCTTTTCCAGATGCTGCCGACCGTGCTGGCGCAAAGTCTGGACGGTCAGCAGATGCTGCGGCTGCACTTCAACTGGATCAACGGCCGGAATGACGGCACCCTGAAGGACAGCTATCTCTGGTTCTACATCAAAAACATCGGCCTTGTGTATCTTCTGTTGATTCCGGCGTTTATACATGCCAAACCAAAGCAGCGGTGGCTGTACGGCGGCGGGCTGGCAATTTTAGCGCTGGCGGAGCTCGTTGTATTCCAGCCCAACAATTATGACAACAATAAGCTGCTGTATGTCTGGCATATGCTGGGATGTGTTCTGGCAGCCCAGCTGCTGGCCGACCTGTTTGCAAAGGTGCGCGCCCTGCCCTGGCGGGCGCTGGGGTTGGCGGCCTGCTGCTTTACGGCGATGTTCGGCAGCGTGCTGACCCTTGGGCGGGAGGCGCTGAGCGACTATCAGCAGTGGAGCGCCGATGACATTGCACTGGCAACGTATATTGACGAAAACGCCGAGAGCGATGCGCTGTTTTTGACCAGCGACAGCCACCTGACGCCGGTGTTTGCACTGGCGGGGCGGCAGATCCTGTGCGGGTCGGGCAGCTATGTCTACTACCACGGCATGGACTACGCCGATGAATATAACGCCATGCGCACCCTGTATGAAACACCCGACACTGTCACCCTGCAGATCTGGGGCGTACAGTACGCTGTGTTCGATTCCTCCGTCTACAGCCGCTTTGCCGATGCCAACGAGGAATGGTATGCGCAGCGGTACCCCCTGTGGTACGAAAACGGCGGCTGCCGGGTGTATAAGATTCACTAAGGCCCTTCTATTTTATAGCCCATTTTTTCCGGCATATCGGCGCACTTTTTCACATAGGATTTGACAGAAAATTCTATGCGAGGAGGTCAGGCTATGAAAGGCGACCCTGAGGAGCGCGCTGCTGCGGTGGGGCGGTATATTGTGCAGAGCGGCGCGACCGTGCGGGCGGCGGCAGCCGTGTTCGGCGTAAGCAAATCCACGATCTGGAAGGACCAGCACCGCCTGCGCCGCCAGAATCCCGGCCTTTGGGCCGAGGTACAGGCTGTTGTGCAGAAAAACAAGGCCGAGCGTCATCTGCGCGGCGGCGAGGCCACCCGCCGCAAATATTTGCGGCAATCATCTTGCACAGGCCCGCACGGCACAGTATAATAAAGAAAAGAACAATCAAAAGGACGGTGCATCTATGAAGCGGCAGGACTACATCAGCTGGGACGAGTATTTTATGGGCATTGCCCTGCTTTCCGCCATGCGGTCAAAGGACAACAACAGTCAGGTCGGGGCCTGCATCGTCAGCCCGGAGAACAAGATCCTGTCACTGGGCTACAACGGCATGCCCATCGGCTGCAATGACGATGATATGCCCTGGGAGCGCGAGGGCGATGACCTTGAGACAAAATACATGTATGTCTGCCACTCAGAGCTGAACGCCATTCTGAACAGCCCCAACCACGACCTGCGCGGCTCACGGATGTATGTGACGCTCTTTCCCTGCAATGAGTGCGCCAAGGCGATCATCCAGAGCGGCATCAAGGAACTGATCTACCTTTCGGACAAATATCACGACACCCACGCCTGTGTGGCCAGCCGCCGCATGTTCAAGATGACCGGCGTTGTGTGCCGGGCCTACCAGCCCACCGGGCGCGAGATCAAACTGGATGTATAAGGAGCAGCAGCTTATGAATACCATCATCATCGGCATTGCCGGCGGCACCGGCAGCGGAAAGACCACCCTGACCGAAAAGCTGCGGGAGCATTTCGGCAGCAATGAGGTCAGCGTTATCAACCATGACAGCTACTATAAGCGCCATGACGAGCTTCCCTATGAGGAGCGCTGCAAGCTGAACTATGACCATCCCGACAGCTTTGACACGGCGCTGATGATTGCCCATCTGCAGGAGCTGCGCGCCGGGCATCCGGTGCAGGTACCGGTGTATGATTACACCATCCACAACCGCAGCAACCAGACCGTGCTGGTGCAGCCCGCACCGGTCATCATCGTTGAGGGCATTTTGATCTTCGACTCCCCCGAGCTGTGCGAGCTGATGGACATGAAGGTCTTTGTGGACACCGATGCCGATGTGCGCATCCTGCGCCGCATCGTCCGCGATGTCAAAGGAGCGCGGCCGCACGCTGGACAGCGTGGTAAGCCAATACCTGACCACCGTCAAGCCGATGCATGAGCAGTTTGTCGAGCCGAGCAAGCGCAAGGCTGACCTGATCGTGCCCGAGGGCGGGCGCAACCTCGTTGCGCTGGAACTGCTCATCAAGTGGGTAGACAATCACCTGCACAACGCAGAATAAAAAACAAATCCGGCAGGCGCTTTTTGAGGCGTCTGCCGGATTATTCGTTAAAGCAGGTTTATTGTCTGGGTATCTTTTACGCCTGTGCCTCGCTCGGATGCGCCACAGGCGGCATCTTGGTAAACAACGCCTTCAGCACAAGCGGCGTGGCAACGCTGGACACCACGATCAGCAGGATGACCGCCGTGAAATAGACGGGATCGACGACGCCGACCTCCAGCCCCTTCTGGGCCACGATCAGGGCGACCTCGCCGCGGGTCATCATGCCGACACCGACCTTGAAGGAATCGCCCCAGTTGAAGCGGCAGACTCTGGCCGCCAGACCGCAGCCGATGATCTTGGTCAGCAGGGCCACCAGAACAAAGCAGATGCAGAACAGGAAAATTTCCGGCGTCAGGCCGCTGATGTCGGTTTTCAGACCGATGCTGGCGAAAAACACAGGGGCAAAGATGACATAGTTGCTGATGTCAACGCGGCGCTCGACATACGGTGCGTCCTGCATCGTGCAAAGAACGATGCCCGCAATGTACGCGCCGGTAATATCGGCAATGCCGAAGTACTGCTCTGCAATGTAGGCCATGGCAAAGCAGAACGCAATGCTGACGATGGTGATGCGCTGGGTATGGGGGTTGCGGGCGTCGAGCCACTTCATCGCATAATGGATGACAACGCCGATGCCGACAGCAACCAGGAAGAAGAGCGCCGTCTGGATCAGCACACCGCCGATGCCGGTACCCTCGCCCGAGCTGGCGCCCAGCACACAGGTCAGCACAATGATGCCGATGACATCATCAATGACCGCCGCGCTGACAATGGTCGTGCCGAGGAAGCTTTTCAGGTGGCCCAGCTCCTGCAGCGTGGCCACCGTGATAGATACGCTGGTGGCCGTCATGATCGTGCCGATGAACAGCGCGCGGTAAAACTCCGGGCTGCCCACGGCCGAAAAGCCATAGAATGCGCTGTAGAGCAGCGTGCCGCCCGCCAGCGGCACAAAAACGCCGATGCAGGCGATGAGGGTCGCAATGGGGCCTGCGCGCAGCAGCTCCTTCAAGTTTGTGCCAAGGCCGGTCGTAAACATCAGCAGCACAACGCCGATCTCCGCAAAGGTCGAGATTGCATCACTGGTCTGCACCAGATTCAAAAGGCAGGGTCCGATAAGCAGGCCGGCAAGGATCTCACCCACGACCTGCGGGGCCTTGCATTTACGGGCGACCAGCGCAAAGAACTTTGCGCTCAGGATAATGATCGCCAAATCGCGAAAAATGGAATACATGAACTATCCTCTCTCCTTACAGCATGGTAATTCTCTCCGGCATGACCGCATAATGCCCGCTGCCGATACGCCGAGCGCGATGACGCCCTTATAGTTTTAGCACTATACGCCGCCGTTTGCAAGAGGATAAAACGCGCAAAATATGCAGTTTGAGCGCACAATTTGCATACAATTTGCCCATGCCGCCCACAGCCGCGAAAAACTTTTAAAAAACCGCAAAATAATGCTTGACATTTCCCGCGCACATTGTTATAATAGCTCATGCAGTCAGGCGCTGCGCAAAAAGAATATGGAAAGATGGCTGAGCTGGTCTAAGGCGCACGACTGGAAATCGTGTAGGGCCC
>ERZ1673747.353-NODE-353-length-73785-cov-30.556151_pt1 | contig 73785 bp, 74 predicted proteins | sample MGYA00580220_ERZ1673747 | MGnify/ENA primary metagenome ERZ1673747 (study PRJEB41218, sample SAMN15661769) | gut metagenome | host: Homo sapiens | place: Canada: London | collected 2015-08-20/2019-03-30 | study: EMG produced TPA metagenomics assembly of...
AAAGGTATGCCTATTTCTTTGTTCATTATATCGGTTCGGCAAAGCGGTTGTCAAGTGCAATTTAAACTTTCGTTCATATTTTTTTTACATTTTCCCTTTTCCACAAAACCGCGGAAAATATTCTATAACCCATGTTCAAATAACGGTTTTTATGCTATAATGCGGAATTGTGTAATACACATGATGAGGAGGAATAGAGACAATGCCCAATGCTTTTACACTTATTGAGCACATCCAAAACGGCGGATATGACCCGCTGTTCAGCCGGATGTACACAAAGGAACAGATAGCGGATCAGCGCAGCCGCTACATCACCGCCGTGAAAGCTTTTGTGGAGGTCTACGGCGATCGGGATAACCTGTTCCTGTTCTCCGCACCTGGCCGCACCGAGATCGGCGGCAACCATACCGACCACAATCATGGCCGCGTTTTGGCAGCCAGCGTCAATCTCGACGTCATCGCCGTCGCGGCACCGACCGCCGAACCGGTGGTGCGCGTCCAGTCGGCTGGTTATCCGCTGGACACGATTGCGCTCGATGATCTGGCTGTGCATACGGAAGAAATCAACCACTCCGCTTCGCTCATCCGCGGCATGTCCTCCCGCCTGCAGCAGCTGGGCTGGTCCATCGGCGGTTTCGACGCCTATACGACCTCCAACGTGCTCAAGGGATCCGGGCTGTCGTCATCCGCGGCCTTCGAGGTGCTGATCGGCACGGTATTCAGCCACCTTTACAACGACGGCAGGATCAGCGCCGTTGAGATCGCCCAAATGGCACAATACGCGGAAAACATCTATTTCGGCAAGCCGAGCGGCCTGATGGATCAAATGGCTTCCTCGGTCGGCGGCATTATCACCATCGATTTTGCCGACAGCGAAAAACCGGTTATCCAAACGGTTCCTTTCGATTTTGCGGCCAGCGGCTATCGGCTGTGTATCGTGGATACCGGCGGAAACCATGCCGATCTTACTTATGAATATGCATCCATCCCGGCGGATATGAAAGGGGTTGCCGAGGCTTTCGGCAAGTCTTTCCTGCGGGAAATCACGATGGAACAGCTGCTGCCGGCTATTCCGATGCTGCGGGAAAAACTGGGGGATCGTGCGGTGCTGCGGGCGGTGCATTTCCTTCTGGATAACGACCGCGTGACCCGGCAGGTCGAAGCACTGAACCGGCAGGATTTTGCGGAATTCTGCCGCCTGGTTATCGATTCCGGCCATTCCTCGTTTGAATATCTGCAAAATATTTACTCCACCTCGGATGTGCAGTCACAGGGACTCAGCCTGGCTCTCTGCCTGGCGCAGATGGAGCTGGAAGGCTGCGGCGCCTGGCGTGTACACGGCGGCGGCTTCGGCGGCACGACACAGAATTTTGTGCCGGAAGACCGGCTGGATGCTTTCCGCAGCCGCATGGAGAGCGTGTTCGGCGCCGGCAGCTGCTATGTGCTGTCGATCCGCCCGTTCGGCGGTATATGCCTGGATCATATGGACTGAATCCCCCAAGACACAGAGAAAGGAAAGAGTTACACATGGCTGAGCTGCGTAAACATCCGCTGACAAACGACTGGATCATGATCGCGTCCCACCGGCAGGGCCGTCCGCAGATGCCCAAGGACTACTGCCCGTTCTGTCCCGGCTCCGGCAAGGTTCCGGAACAGTTCGACGTCTATAAATATGATAACGATTTTCCGGCGCTGTCGCCGAACCCCCCTGAGCCGGATCCGGTTGCCACCGCTTTCTTTGAGACGGCGCCGGCCTATGGCAAATGCGAGGTTATCCTCTACTCCCCTGAGCATACCGTCACTCTTCCTGAGCTGCCCACCGCGCACATCAAAAAACTGGTCGATCTCTGGGCAGAACGGTATGAAGCGCTGCGCGCGGACGAAAAGGTCAAATATGTGTTTATCTTTGAAAACCGCGGCGAAGTGGTGGGCGTTACCATGCCTCATCCACACGGGCAGATTTATGCCTATCCGTTTTTACCCAAAAAACTGGAGCTGGAGATCGAAAACGCCCGGAAATACAAGGAAGAGAAGCAGCACTGCCTGTTCTGCGACATGCTGCAGGCGGAAAAGGATTTCGGTGAGAGGATCATCTTTTCCAATGAACATTTCACGGTATTCCTCCCCTTCTTTACCGAATATCCCTACGGTGTGTATATCCAGAGCAACCGGCACATCACCAACATAGCCGCCTTCAATGAGGAGGAGCGGACGGCACTGGCCGAAACGCTGCGCCGCACCACCGGCATGCTGGACAGCCTGTTCGATTACAAGTTCCCGTATATGATGTGCATGTACAACGAGCCGGTCAACGGCCCGGATGCTGCCGACTGCTTCCACTTCCATATCGCCTTCTATCCGCCGATGCGCAGCGCAGACAAGGTCAAATTCAACGCGTCGAGCGAAACCGGTGCCTGGGCACACTGCAATCCTACCTGCCCGGAGGAAAAAGCCGAGGAACTGCGCGCCGCTTATGCTAGGTTCATGGCCAAAGAAAGCGGTAAATAATCCTGCGGCAAACCGGCCGCCGGCATTTTCCGGAAATCCCATTTACCTGTATAAAAACCGCCCTGCGAGCTTTCGCAGGGCGGTTTTTCGGTTTATTCCGTAATGATGGCCAGGGTAACGAGATATTCCATCACTTTGCGGGTGAGCGCTTCGCGCTCAATCCAAGCACGGCCCATCTGGTTTTCGTACGCCTCCGGCGCAACCTCAATGGCGCCGGCAAACTGGCTTAGCGTTTCCTGATACTCCGCTTCCGTCAGCTCCAGATTTTCCTTTTCGGCAATCGCCTGTGCCACCATATGATCGGTCACGATATCCTTGGCCTGGCTTTCTGCATTGGCCTCGAAATCCGCTTCGGTCATACCATTGTATGTCAGATAATCCTCATACGTCAAATTGTAATCCGCGAGCTGCCGTTTAGTATCCTGTATGACAATCCGGGTGTTCTCCTCAACCGCCGCTTCGTCGAAGCGATGGACGGTCGTGTTTTTCAGCACCTCAACCCATACCATATACTGCTTTTGGTATTCCGCCTGCCGGATGCTCTCCTCCTCCAGCTGCTTGCGGATATATTCCCGATAGGCCTCCACCGTGTCACAGTCGGATATTTCCCGTACAAAATCGTCGGACCATTCCGGCAGAATGGCCTGCGTTATTTTGTGTACCGTAACCACAAATACCACCGGCTGTCCGGCCAGCGAGGGCTCATCATAGGATTCAGGGAAGGTCAGGTTCAAACGCTTTTCCACGCCAACCTGTGCACCGATCAGCTGTTCCTCAAATCCAGGGATAAAGCGGCCGGAACCGATCACCAGCTCATAATTTTCCGCGGTACCGCCCGAAAAGGCTTCCCCGTCCAGCAGTCCCTGAAAATCCAGAATAACGGTATCGCCGTCCTGTACCGGACGATCGGTAATCTCCCGTATCTCGGCATGCTCACGCTGTATGGCCGACAGTGCCTGTTCCACCGTCTCGTCGGTCACCGGTTTAAGCACCGGCGCGGATATTTCAATCCCCGCATAGCGGCCCAGGGAGAGATCCTGCGGCGCCGCAGAAGCTTCACTGCTTTCCGGCAGAACGGCAGGCTCTGCACAACCGGCTGCCAGAAAAACGAAACCGGCCGTCACAACGGCAAGCCAACGCATCCTTTTCATAGAAACAATCCTTTCTCTGCATGCAATTCACCCCAAAAAGACCGGCCGGCCGCCGAAAAAGCGCTGCCGGGCATCGCTATTCTTTATACCACATTTCGTACAAAAAGAAAACCCCCGCTCTTTTGTAACCAAATTGCAAGAATTCCTTATGCAATTCTATCGTTTTTGCCGCGTTTACCGTCTTTTCCCGTCTGCCTTTTTATGGTATACTGGAGGTAATTGGGCAGATTCCGCCGCCGGCTTCGGTAAGGTTTGACATAAAGCATGAAACCGGCCGATATAGTAAAGAATAAGGGAATAAGGAGAGGCGATATGAGCGGGGGTTTAACCAAGGAAACGGCGCGCGTCGGCTATTATGACCGGCTGCGGGTGCTCGCTATGACGGCGGTCATCCTGATTCATGTATGCGGCTCGGCGGCCACCTCACTGGCCGCCGACGGGCAGACACTGACGTTCGGCTGGCATTTGGCAAATGTCCTGGATGCCGCCTCGCGCTTTGCTGTACCGCTGTTTTTGATGCTGACCGGTGCCCTGCTGCTGGGCAGCGACAAGGCCTTGTCCGTAAAGCATCTGCTCTCCCGCAGACTGCCACGGGTTCTGGTGCCGCTTGTTTTCTGGACCGTTGTTTACTGGGGGCTCAAATGGCTGACCGTCCCGGATTTTTCACCAGCAGATGCGATACGGCACTTTTTCCGCCAGCCGGCCGAAATCCATCTGTGGTATCTGTATGCGCTGGCGGCCATCTATCTGCTGCTTCCGGTTTTTCGGCTGATTACCCGCTGCGCCAACAGACATACGGTGGGCTATCTCCTGCTTGTCTGGTTTGTATTCAGTTCGCTCTGGCGCGCAGCTGCCGGCCTGTTTCCGGCGCTGGCGCTTCAGGATTATGCCAACCTGGACATTCTCGGCGGTTATGCCGGCTATGTCCTGCTCGGCTGGTACCTGTCCACCGCTCCCCGGCTGCCAAACCGCACCGTCTGTGCCCTCATCGCCGTCGCGGGGATGGCCGTGACCGCGATGCTCACCTGGCTGATGACCCGGCGCGCAGGCGAACTCAACGCGGTCTTCTATCAATATTTCATGCCGAATGTCCTGCTGACGGCCGTCGGCGTTTTCGGTGTGTTCCGCAGCACCGACAGCCGGCCGGCATCCCGCGCCGTGACGGTACTGGCCTCCCTGTCTTTCGGCGTATATCTCTGCCACATGCTGTTTTTCCGGCTGCTTGAACCGGTATTTTCTGCTCTGCCGTTTCCTGCGGTGCTGACCATGCTGCTGCTTGCGGCGGCCGTTTGGCTGCTGTCTGTGCTGCTCAGCGCCCTGCTGCGCCAGGTTCCGGTGATCCGTTTCATTACCCTCGGCGAACGATTTCGGTCGTAAGGTTTACATTCGGGTCGTTTTATGCTATTCTAATACAAAATCTCCTTTTAGCTACGTTCGGAAGGAAAGGATGAATTCAGGATGAAAAAAGCCCTGGCGCTCTTTTTCAGTTTATTTTTGCTTATTGTGAGCCTTTCTCCCGCCGCTTTAGCAGAGCCGGAAGAAACAAACACGCCCGTTGCCATCCGCGGTGTGGACAAAAACGCGCTGGCCATCATCGGCCGGCAGCTCACCGTCCGGCTTGAAAGCCAAAACGGCAGTCAGGGGCTAAGCGGTCTCCGCGTCAAGGCTTCTGCCGGCGGCAGTGAACTGACCGCCGCAGCCGGTGAGGATGGTACGGTTACGTTTTCCATTCCCGAGGGCGCAGAAGAGGTCACCGTGTCGACGGAAGAACAGGAAATCAATGGCGTGACCTTCGCGGCAATGGAACCGGAAACCGTGCCGTTTTTCGAGGAACTCTCCCGTACCTTTAATGGCGATACCGGAATGCTGACGGTCAAGCTGTCGGGAAACCGCTGGAAGGTTTCGCAGGTCCGGGTCGACGACACCATCAAAAAAGTCACCACTTCGTCGGATGGCTTTTCCGCCAATCTGGGCAACAACATTTCCCCGCAGGCACACAGCCTCGCCTATGAGGTGAACAAATACGTCATCCGAGTCGCCCCATTGTCCTGGACAGAAGGAACGCTGGATGTCAATATTGATGCAGCGTATAACAACGGCACCATCACGGTCAAACTGACCGATAAAAAGTGGCAATATCCGCTGGCCGGACTGCGGGTCATTGTCCGCATCGGTTCCACCGACCTGCTCGACGGCACCACCGGTGACGATGGCGTGATTGCTTTCCGTCAGTCCGTATCGGATTTGGCTACGGTTCAGATAGTCGTGGAAAATCAGGAAGATCAAAACAATCCTTCGATAAAATACACCGGGGCCATTAAGGCGCTGGAGGAATCCGGCCCTCCGACCTCCGACGATCCCTCCACAACGACCACCACGAACAACGATACCACAAACACGCCTCCCACCTCGGATTCCACCACCCCTCCCACTTCCGGGAATACCACCGAAACCACCCAGACACAGGCCACCATCACCGGCGCCGGCACCACGGCAATTGACGATAAGGGGATGATTTCCCTGAATGTCACCTATGAAAACGTGGTGCTTGGCAACTTTGGCCTGACACAGGCCGATTTTGCCGACCGCGCGCGGCTGATTATCACCCCGGCTATGTTTGAGTCTCTGGTCGGCACCTCCGGCGGCAGCGTCATGATGCTGATGCGTCATGCCAACTCCTCCATTCAGCCGCAGATGATTACTGAAGCCACTGCCGGCAACAAGGCGTATGCTTCCTATGACGTGGATAAAGTAGCGCACACGACCTTTTCCCTCTCGCTGGTGCTCAACGATCCGCGCGTGGGTGAGGTGATTTTCCCAGCGGTCAATCAGACGGAAAACGTGCAGTATACCATTCAGCTGCCGGTACCGGCCAGCATGAAAAGCGCGGATATTATCAGCGTCGCGGTATACGGCGAAAATGGATTGAGCAATCTGACGCAAACCGAAGTAAAAGACGGCTATATCCGCTTTACTACCAACAATCTTTCGACCTTTACCCTGCTGGGATTCATCCCGTCTTCCGCTTTTCGTTCCAGCGGCAGTCCGGCCGTGGTTATTATCATGCTGGTCATTGCGGCGGTGCTGCTGATCGGCGCCGGCCTGCTGATCTTCTTCTTCGTTATCCGCAAGCCAAAGGATGGCGACGATACGCCGCCGACCGATGACGGCGAAAACGGCGGGGACGGCGACGGAAATCTCCCCGGACCGGATGGCGGTATACCGCCGCTGGACGGCGGAGAAGGAAACAGCGTGACAGCTGTGCCGCTGTACGACCCTTCCGCCCCAAATACCGGTTCTCCCCTCTCTAATACAACGCCTGCGCCGGTGCGGACGCCTGTGGAGGACGAAAGCCGGGATATCTATTCCTCCTCTGCGCGTATGCCTTCTGCTCCGCGTGAGATTGCGGAGGATGTATCCCTCGGTTCCTTCCTGAACGACGATACCAGGCGCTGAAGAATAAAAAGCGGGGTTGCATCAACTTGATGTGACCCCAAAAAGGAAGACAAATAGTTCAAGCTGCCGATAGGGCTTGCTGTCTGTGAATTGCGGGCGGCAAGCCCTTTAGTTTTGACCTTATCCTGCGGTTATTGTAGTAAATCAGAATCCATCGGCAGCTTCTGCGTGATCCCCGCGTTCACCATCACCCGGACATCCTGCTGCTTGGCCTTCCCGATATGGGCGGCCAACACAGCGTTCACCGTGGCGTTTTCGCAGCAGCCCTCCTTTTCCACCGCTGAAAGTCGGTCGTTCAAATCGTCTATGTACTGACGGATTTCCCGTGCGTTTTCCCGGCCGCATGTCCGGCAAAATCGCTTCTGCCAAAAGCTGTCCACAGGGTGTTTACAGGACGGCCCGCGATCTGCTATACTGATACTCACATAAGGAGGAGAACGCCATGATCAAATGCCTGTCCTGGAACGTCAACGGCCTTCGCGCCTGTATGGGCAAAGGCTTTGCCGACATCTTTCAAAACGAAAACGCCGATATTTTCTGCCTGCAGGAAACCAAGCTTCAGGCGGGTCAGCTGGAACTCGAACTGCCGGGATATCACCAGTACTGGAATTACGCCGACAAGAAGGGCTACAGCGGTGTGGCTGTATTCTGCCGCCAGCCGCCGGTTGACGTGCGCTACGGGCTCGGCGTGGACGCGCACGACCATGAAGGGCGCGCAATCACGCTGGAATTTCCCGCCTTCTATCTGGCAAACGTGTATGTCCCCAACGCGCAGGACGGTTTGGCGCGCATCGCCTACCGTCTGCAGTGGGAGGCGGATTTCCGCGCCTATCTGACGGCGCTCGATCAGAAAAAGCCCGTGGTGGTCTGCGGCGATCTCAACGTGGCGCATCGGGAAATCGACCTGAAGAATCCCGGGCCGAACCGGGGAAAGGCCGGTTTTTCGGACGAGGAACGCGCCGCATTTTCCGCGCTGCTGGACGCCGGCTTCATCGACAGCTTCCGGCTTTTGCATCCGGAAGAGACCGGCGCTTACAGCTGGTGGTCCTATCGCTTCCACGCACGCGAAAACAACGCAGGCTGGCGCATCGATTATTTTCTCGTCTCCCAGCGGCTGTCCGCTCAGGTACGGGAGGCGAAAATCCGCCCGGAGATTTACGGATCGGATCACTGCCCGGTGGAACTTCTGCTGGACATGGCCTGAGCTGCGGCCGGACCGCAGCGTAAAAATTTATTCGGAAAAAGCCCGGCCGATCGGCCGGGCTTTTTTTCGCTGCGATCCGCGGGAGGAAATCCGGGCAGCCTGCCCATGTCCCTGCCGAGAACGGATCAGCCCTGTTTTGCCGCTGCGCCGCCGGGCTATGCGGTACCCGCATGTCACAGCCCGAGCCGGTATCCTGCGGCGGCTCCCGCTCCCTTTTGCGGAATACGTCACCGTGTCGCAGCGGGAAAAGCGCCCCGTGTTCAGGCCGGCACGGCGGTGCCCTGCCGCGCTATGCCGCAAGCAGGCAGTCGTCCACCGCGCGCGGCTCCTCCCAGCGGATGCGGACGCGCCGGAAATCGCGCATGCGCAGGGCGCATTCGTGCGCCTTCGTCGGATCGAGATGATAACGCAGCTGGAAGATATATTCCTCCACCGTCAGGTCGGTATTGCGGGACGAGACGTCCACGTCCAGACGGATGGTGAAGGCGGTTCCCCGGCGGGAGATGGTGAGCGGCTCCGACTCGGACGCCATGCGGAAATACATTCTCTCCCCGCCCGGCTCATAGCCGGTCATCACCACATTCTCGTAAACCCCGCCGTCATAATACCAATTCCGGATGCGTCCCCGGATCTCGAAACGGACATAATCCGGATTGTCTGCATAACGGTAGGCGGTGATCGACTGCACCTCGCTGATATATCGGTGATCCCCCCGCCAGCGCAGCGTATACACTGCGCCCGCGCAACCGGCTAGAATGAGAAGTACAACCAACGCGATTACCGCCCGATACCGCACCGTCAGCAAAACAACCACGTCGAGCGCAAACAGCGTAAAAGCGAACGTCAACCCGTGTAAAAGTTTCTCCTCCGGGAAACGAATGCCCATCAAAATCAGCAGCAGCGCTGGATAAAGCAGCCAGACATAGGAGATAACAAAGCGGCTGAAAAACGAAGGGATAGAGCGTTTTTTCGGCAAAACCCATTCCCCCTTTTTATAAACCTGTACGCTTTCAGAATATCATATCCCCAGCGAATCCGCAAGAGGAAAATCGGTGCCCTCATAAAATTCGCCCGAACCTCGGCAGGCCGTGTCCCTCCTGTCACCGTCCGCGTATCTGCTTTATCCGCGATTTCCGGAGCAGCCAAAAATGAAGGCGGTATGAATTTGAGCCTCGGTTGGTAAAACGGGCCGGCAGCATCGCTGCCGGCCCGTTTTACGTGTGGCGTCAGAGTGCCCGAGGGGATTATGCCGCTGTCCGGGTGCAGAAACAGCCTTTTCTCCCTCCTGTTTGCATTAGTCGGCTATAATTGCGTACCATTTTCCTTCTTCAAGAACACAGAAAAATTGTATATCCGCGGTTTGTTCTTCTTCAATAGAATCACTCACAACAGCAGAGGTTGTATACATGGTTATCTTTTCTGCGTTTGTCGATTTAATTGCGGTATAATAGTTCAGATACCATTCATACATTTCCTCTCCCTTTTCCAACTCAATATTGCTCTTAAATTCTGTCACTCTTATTTTATCCGAATTGTTTTCACCGCTTCCAACCCACCAGCCTGCATTTGGATTTTCTTCTTTATTTGCGTCTATGTAATACAAATAATCCGGCGGTACAATTTTTTTACAGGATTCTATATTCTTATCAGAAAAAGTCTTACAGTACTCCTCGATAGCCTTTTCCGGTGAAGAGTGCTTTTCTTCAACTGCTGCCGTGGGCGCAGTCGTCGTTGTCTGCGCCTGACCGCTGGTATTTACCGCGCTCTCCGGTTTCCCGCTTTCTGCCCCCTGCTGCTGACCGCTGCACCCGCTCAATAGACACATACACAATACGGCGCATAGAATAATTTTCAGCTTCATTTTCATTCTCTCCTCTTCTTTTATGCTTCCGGGGTATTGCCGGCTGTGAAGCCAACGGCAGGAGCAAATTTGCAGGTATTGATTTTTTGGAGTTCAATTACGATTACCCCCAACGCATACATGCCGCCAAACAAAATCGGGGATAAGATTGCTGTTGCCGCCAGAGCAGGTATATACAATAAACAAGCATCCGCTGTCTGTTTGGCAGACACCGCCGTTTGCCCTGCCCTATATAAGCTTGGGTATTCGACATCCCCATTTAAATAGTATTTTACATAGTCTTTTTCTTCGTTGTATGTTGACATATTCACTCCATAGGCTATCAGCGAAGCCACCGCTCCAATACTGCATAAAACCATACACGCCACACATAACCCGCTTGCCCACTTTTTCAATTTATCTCCGATCGTGTTTTCCTTGTACATCCTCTACCCGCTCCTTAACTTTTAATTATTTCCACTCATCTTCGTTCATAGCAACATACCATTTTCCATTTTGTAAGGCACACGCGAATAGGCCAAAATTTTCAGCTTTATTATAGTTGCCTGTTGTTTCGTTATCGCTTGAAGGCACAGATACATTTACATAGTATATCAGTACCTTTTCACTATCGGGAAAATATTCAAGCATACGGGGATCTTTTGCTTCTTCTGACTGCACAAATTTATCTACAAAGACACCACGCATAAAATCAGGTAAAAAATCATCCTCAATAGAAGCATTCTTAAAATATTCCAATTGATTTTCTTCAATAGTACGGATGAAATCCTGCGGCATAAGTGTTTTTGTTTTCTCCAGATCTCCCTTGTTAAAGGCTTCGCAAAATTCTAATATGGCTTTCTCCGGAGTCGACTGATTATCATCCTCACTGGCGGCACTTGAATTGTTTCCCTGTGAAGAAGTAATTACCTGTGATAAATCAGCATTGGAATGGCTTTTATCCCCGGTTCCACTACACCCGCTCAGCAGACAAAGACACCCTAAACCGCATAATAATCTTTTGATTTCCATACTCTTATCAGCTCCTTTTATATTACCCATTTTTTGGAGATTCAAATTCAACGGTAATTGCATACCATCTGCCCTTTTCCAGAACACAATAAAACCAGTTGTCATCCCCGCTATCCACCAAATCTTCACCGACATAATACGGAACCGTATATATCGTTATTTGTTCAGCATTTGTGGAACCAATTTCTGTGAAAGCCTGCAAATAGTAGGTATACGCCTCTTCACCTTTTTCTATTTCTATGTTCTGTCTAAACTCTGCCACTCTCATTGAAAAGGGATGATAGGATTGAAACTCCTCTTCCAAGCCAGAAATAAAATCAGGCTTGCTGTTCATTAGGTATACGAAATCAGGTGGTACAATTTTTTTAAAGGCTTCTATGTCCCCTTGACCATAGGCCCTGCAAAATTCCTCTACGGCTTTTTCCGGTGAAGAGTGCTTTTCTTCAACTGCCTTTGTAGGCGCAGTCGTCGTAGTGGCAATTGCTGCCTGACCGCTGGTATTTACAGCGCTCTCCGGTTTCCCGCTTTCTGTCCCCTGCTGCGGCTGACCGCTGCACCCGCTCAATAAACACAGACATAATACGGCGCATAATACATTTTTGATTTTCATACTCTACCCGCTCCTTAACTTCTATTTCCCATACGGCGGCCAGGCCGTAAAATAGGCGATTATATATATAAAGACCTCTCCATATACAAAAACGACGAACTCCTCTTAAAAAATTTTTTAAAGTAGACTTTTTACTTTCCGCCATATCTCTCGTTCAGAGTTCAACACCATACAGCCGTGACGACATTTCCAGTCATTATTTTTATCCCTGCAAATCCCTAATAATTCGCATTCTCTGCAGTTCCGTGGAACAGCATCCAAATCATCCCGTTTTTCTCTATCTGCCGATAACCTTTTAAATAAATTCTTATACTTAAAAACTTCTCACAACGGATCCCCCTTTTTTAGGTGTATTTTTCGCTATTATACATCTAAAGATTAACATTATAAATCTTTAGGCGGTTATAAATCAACCTAAAAAGCCATATACTAAAACCACAGGATGGGTGGTGAATATATGAAAACAGAGGATTTGAAAGAAATTGGCGTCCGCATTGCTGAACGGCGAAAAGAATTGAAATTAACCCAAGAGCAGACCGCCGAACGTATGAACGTATCTATCCAAATGATTTCCAACATCGAGAGAGGAAACAAGGCGATAAAAATTGAAAATCTCCTGAAGTTGTGCGATATACTCAAAACCAGCACCGATTATATATTGACCGGCAAACGTACAGATAGCGATTTTAATAATTTAGCGGATAAGCTTTCACAATTAACAGCGTCGGATTATCAAATGATAGAGATGCTGGTTGATTACCGTTTGCACGAAAACCAAGAAAAGGTATGAGGAAATTTCTATTTCCCTCATACCTTTTCTTATTTTATGAGGAACCCTATGGGACAAGACGAAAGCAAGGCCCTGTTCGGTAAGCCTCGGGAAGAAATCGAGTTGTTTTTTGAATGGAAAACAGAACGCCCCTGCGAAGCGGAAACCATTCGCAGGGCCATGAACGGTGATAAAGACGCCTTTTCTATCCTCTTCATGAATACCTATCGCCCGATGTATTATGTGGCCAAAAGAATTTTACGAAAGGATGAGGATATCTACGACGCGCTGCAAATGGGCTATATGAAGGCCTATAAATATATCGCGCGTCTGTCGTCTGTCGAGATGTTTTCCCGTGGCTGAAAAAGACCATGGAAAACGCCGCACTGGACGTGTATGCCGATATGGATGGTCCATACCGCCGATCACACCTTGGGCTTCACCGTACAGCAGGGGGGACTCTGCTTCTTCTGAATTACGGACACCCTACACAAACCGATTTCCGCCTGAAAGACAAAATCATCACCGGCAGCAAAGGATTTGGATATTATACCTTTGAGGCGGGATGGGTATGGGGAATCGCCTCGTCAGGCGCATGGGCCCGCTTATGCTATACCGGCTCCGGCTATACAGAATATTCCTGATCCCCCTGCTTTAAGTGCGCGGCTTGGGCTGCGCACTTTTTGTCTGGCAGAAAAAGAGGCACCCACCAAAACCGTGAGTGCCTCATAAGTCCGGTATTTATGCAGTTCCTCATTTGCCAAAAAGCTGTTGGGCGGTTCCTCGATGGCCGCTTTGACAGGATTTCTCACAGACCGCTCCGTTCATTCTCCGGCGCTTTTTCCATTTGTCTTTTGGTATAATCGATCCACCCGCCTAATTCCACGCTGTCCATATACTTATCATAGGCATGTTTTCCGCATTTTCTGATCGCTTGATCCGCCAACACCTGCAGCATACAGCGATTTGTCTGGTTGTAAAATGTCAATCTCATGGAGGCTTCCATTATTGCCGAATGACCTGATATGGCTAAAACCCCCGCCTCCTTTCTCGCAACAGAAGTATAATGAATTGCATGATTGGCTCTTTTTAATTCCGCAGTTACATCTTTTAATGCAGAACCTGCAATCTCTCCAATTTCCAACGCTTGTATACAGGATTTCAAAAAATCGCTTTCAATCACCGTATGTACTATGGACAACATCTGTTCCCAGCCAATTGGATATGTCAACGTATAATATAGGGTCGTAAAAGTTTTTTTCTTTTCGATTTTTTGAAGCTGCATTTCATTTTCTCCTAAAAAACAAAAGATATGCTATCCATAGGATAACATATCTTTTGTTCATTTACCACATCATTTTCTTATTTGAAGTACCGATTGAGCAGACCCTCGAACGCCTTACCGTGGCGGGCCTCGTCCTTGGCCATCTCATGCACAGTGTCGTGCACAGCGTCATAGCCCAGCTCCTTGGCACGCTTGGCAAGCTGCATCTTGCCGGCGGTCGCGCCGCATTCAGCGTCAACGCGCATCTGCAGATTCTTCTGAGTGGAGTCGGTCACGACCTCGCCGAGCAGCTCCGCAAACTTCGCGGCGTGCTCCGCCTCTTCGTACGCGGCCTTTTCCCAGTACAGGCCGATTTCCGGATAACCCTCGCGATGCGCGACACGGGCCATCGCCAGATACATGCCCACCTCGCTGCATTCGCCGGTGAAGTTGGCGCGGAGCATCTCCACGACCTCCGCATCCAGGCCGGCCGCAATGCCGACGCGGTGCTCATCCGCCCACTCGCGGCCGGAAGCCGCCGGAGCGGAAGGCGCAGCAGCGGGAGCGGCCGCCATCTCGTTGAACTTATCGGCGCCTGCGCCGCACACCGGGCAGACTGCCGGCGGCTCGTCGCCGGTATGGACATAACCACAGATCGCACAAACATACTTTTTCATTTTTGTTTCCTCCCGATACGTTAAAGTGATATGTAAAGGTTATTGCGGACAATGGTGCAGGGTCCCGCAGGCCGGGCATCTCCCTTGGAGATACACATCCCGTACCTGAACCTCGTAGCCCTCCGGGCAAAGCGCGGCCAGCTTTTCTTCATCCAGCGGAAAATCAAATATCTCTCCGCAGGCGGCACAGCGAAAATGCCCATGATCTGCAGCTGTGCCGTCAAAGCGCTGTTCCTCCGCCTCAATATTCAGCGTCCGGATCAGACCGGCTGCCGACAACGCGCGCAGGGAATTGTAAATCGTGGTGCGGGAAAAGGTCGGATACTCAGCGGCCATCGCCTGATAAATGGTATCCGCCGTCGGATGGGTCGGATGCGCCAAAAGGTACGCGTATACGGCAATCCGCTGCTGGGTGGGCCGCAGTCCGGCCGCTGACAGCGCCGCCGCTAGTGTGCGAGTATCCATAGGCCTCCTCTTTTTGTATTTATTATTTTATTGTATTGATTACAAAAATAGTATAGCAATCTATCCCACTGTTGTCAACCCCTTTTTCCAAAATTTTCTCTCTTTTTGTAAGCGCCGGCAGGGCGAATATTCCTGCCGGCCGATCAGCGGTGCGCGGCGTCCAGCGGAAAGGACGGCCAAGGGCCGGCAATCTGCCCACGCCGGCGTTAAACCCGGCGAAAACACAAAAAATCCCCAGCGCCGCCCAAATATCGGACAACGGCGCCGGGGATTCCTCTGCCTGTTATTCGAGCATCTGATACAACAGTGCGGCATCGTTCTTTGCCACCGTTTCCTGCACCGACACCACTCGTACCCGCACCGCGCGGGCGCCAAGCGTGATGCCCAGCTCGTCCCCCTCCTTCACTTCGTAGGAGGCACGCGCGGGTTTGCCGTTGACCGTCACGCGGCCGGCATCGCAGGCGTCGTTCGCCACTGTGCGGCGCTTGATCAGGCGGGATACCTTGAGATATTTATCCAAACGCATATCGACATTCCTTTCCGTGGATGATCATCTGGGCAGCGCCGACAAAGGTACGCCTGTCGGGAAAGGCACACCGGGCGCGCCGGCAAACTGCCGGCGGCTGTACACATCCGCCGCGCGCTCTCCGCCGCACGGGTGACCTGCTGCTTGTTCCAAGCAAAAAGCCGCCCGCACAAACGGACGGCTTTTCCACGATACGAACCGCTTATTTCGAGACGGCATCCTTAAAGGACTTACCCGCCTTGAAAACCGGCTGCTTGGAAGCCGGGATCTGGATGGTTTCCTTCGTACGGGGGTTGCGGCCGGTCCGCGCCTCACGGGCACGCACTTCAAAAGTACCGAAGCCAACCAGCTGGACCTTATCGCCGGACGCCAGCGCGTCGACAATCGACTCCAGGACAGCGGCGACAGCCTTGTCGGAATCCTTCTTGGACAGTCCGGCCTTCTCAGCAACAGCAGCAATCAGTTCAACCTTGTTCATTTGCTTTGTACCTCCTAAATTTTTATCACCAGCGGGTAATACCGCGCATGGGCAAGTTGGATGCACCCGCCAGCCGCGGGTCGTTTTCATGCGGAAGGATGCCGTTTGGCCTCATCCCACAGTCGATCGAGTTCCTCGAGCGAAGCGGAAGCCAGGTCCACCCCGCGCTCGGCAGCAAGCTGCTCGACCACGGTGAAGCGGCGGATGAACTTATCCGTCGCGCCGGTAAGCGCCTGCTCGGCATCGATATCGATGAACCGGGAAACGTTGACTGCCGAAAACAGCAGATCCCCGAGTTCTTCCTCCATCGCGGCGGTATCGCCGGAAGCAACCGCCTGTTTGAGCTCCATTGTTTCGCTGTCGAGCGCCTGCATCGCACCGGATACGTCCGGCCAGTCAAAGCCCACCCGGCGTGCGCGGTTCTGCACCTTGCCCGCCCGCATCAGTGCGGGCAGCGCGCGCGGCACCGCACGCAGCATATCGGCCTGGGTTTTGCCGCCCTTGGTCTCGCGCTTGATGGCGTCCCAGTTTTTGAGCACCTGGCCGGCGTCGTCCGCCGTCACGTCGCCGAAAACATGAGGATGCCGAACCACCAGCTTTTTGCAGATGCCGTCCGCCACGTCGTCAAACGTAAACGAGCCCTTTTCCTGTTCCATCTGCGCGTGGAACACCACCTGGAGCAGCACGTCGCCGAGCTCCTCCTGCAAAAGCGGCATATCCCCGCGGTCGATGGCCTCAAGTGCCTCGTGGGTTTCCTCCAGCAGGTTCGACCGGATGCTTTCGTGGGTCTGCTCGCGGTCCCACGGGCACCCTTCCGGGGTGCGCAGCAGGCGCATGATCTCGAGCAGATCACTTATTGTGTATTTTTCCTTAAATTCAAACGAAACAGCCATGTAAAACCCTCAAAATACGGCGGATTTTTGAAAACTGCTTATATATTACCCTATCCAGCCGCGTTTTTCAAGTATTTGTGCAATTTTTTGTCCTTTTGGCAGCATTAAAATATCTTCGCGGGTAAATGCCCCGAGCAGAAGCAGCAAAAGCACGTAGACAATGCCGGCAATGAGGATGGCCAGAATGGTGGCCACGGTCCCCGGCATAATGCGCGCGAGCAGGCCGTTGGCCGCCCAGGCCGCCACCCCGCACAGCACGCCGGAAAACAGTGGCTTAAGAAAGATCCCCCGCCACTTCAGCCGCACGCGCACCACCCTCAGCAGCGCGATCAGGCTGAGCACCACCATCACCACATAGCACGCAAGGGTACTGTACGCGGATCCCATAATGTTGATGTAGGGATTGAGCACCAGCGTGGTGTTGAGCAGCAGCTTGACCGCCCCGCCGACGAGCACGATCTTGGCGGGGATGTCGGCGCGTCCGACCGCCTGGAGCATAGCGTTGATCGGCGCCACCAGACAGATGAAAATCACCGCGATGCCCATTACCTCGAGCATCGGGCCGGCGACCTGCGCGGTCACGTCGTCATAGACCATGCGCATGATTGGTCGGGCGAGCACCGAAAGCCCTATGCCGCACGGGGTGGCCACCAGCATGGTGATCCGCAACACCAGCGAAACGGTGGATTTGAGCCTGCGCTTATCCCGCAGTGCCCATGCCGAGGTAATCAGCGGCAGCGCACTGATGCCGAAGGTAAGGGTGACGTTGGGCACGAGGTTGGTAAAGGTAACCACCGCGCCGCGGTTGCCGGTCAGAAAGCCCAGCACGTCGGTGGTGCCGTCGGCCGCGATCTGGGCGGCGTACATGCCCTCCACGATATCGCCGCTGCGCTCCATGACGATCGCCAGACACTTCTGCAGCGACACCACGTCGATCATATTTGTCAGCTGGGTGGCCAGCGTGCCGAGCGCGACCGGGATCGCCACCCGCAGCAGGCTGCGGAACATCCGCCGGGAAGAGGGCGACGGCGGCGCGCCGCCGAGCTCCGTCCGGGTGAAGCCGATCCCGCGGGCACGGTAGCGGATCATGATATACAGCAGCGCGAAAAAGGAGCCGGCCGTTACACTGATCATCGCGCCAGCCGCCACATACGGCAGGCTGAACTCCACCGCCTGCTCGGCCGTTTCGGCCATCCGGCCGTATACCGGCAGCCCGGCAGCGAACCGGCTTTGCCCGAGCTGGAGCGCGCCGGCCGCCAGGCTCAGCCCGAACAGCAGCTTGCCCACCGCCTCGACGATCTGCGAAATCGCCGTTGGGGTCATGTTGCGCGACCCCTCATAGACGCCACGGTAGGCCGAAACGAGGCAGCAGAACAGGATCGCCGGCGCCATTACGATCATGGTCAGCCGGGTGTTCGGCAGGTTGACGAACTCCGGATAAAAAGACGACAGGCCGAGCATCAGCAGCGTGCCCACCAGGCCGGTGACCAGAAACACCCGGAACGCGACCCGGAAGATGGTCTTCACATCCCGGTAGCGCCCGAGCGCAATGCTTTCGGACACCATGCGGGAAACCGCCGTCGGGAAACCGGCCGTACACACGGTATAAATCGGCACGTACACGTTGTAGGTGGCCTCAAAATAACCGTAGGCGGTGGAATTGAGGTTTTTCAGCGGTATTTTGAAAAACAGGGCGCCGATCACCTTGGTGAGCACCGCGGCGAGCGACAAAATCAAAGCGCCCTGCAGAAAGCTCTGTTTTTTGCGTTCGGCCAAACGATTCACGTCCTTTTCAGCAGCTGGGCCACGCAGCGGTTTGTCTCCCACCGGATCCGCTCGATGTCAAGGGTCGGGAACTGCCCATCGCGGTACAGTACCCGGCCGTCGGCCATTGTCATAGCCACATCCGCGGACTGCGCCGCGTACAGCAGGTTGGACAGCGCGTTGTGGCAGGGGGTCATCCGGGTGCTGTCCCGGCGCAGCAGTACGAGATCCGCCCGCATGCCCTCGGCGATGTCGCCGCAGTCCTCGCGTCCCTGTGAGAGCGCCCCTTCGCGGGTCGCCATATGCAGCACCGTCCCGGCAGACAGCGCACAGGGATCCAGCGACACCCCCTTGGCGATGAGCGCCGCGGTGCGCATCTCCTCGAGCATGTCGAGCGCGTTGTTGCTCGCCGCCGAATCGGTGCCGAGCGCCACAGACATGCCCGTACGCTGCATCTTCTCCACCTGAGCGATGCCGCTGGCGAGCTTGAGGTTGCTTTTCGGGCAGTGGGCCGCCGTCACGCCGTGCGCGGCGAACAGCGCCATATCCGCTTCGCTCAGCCACACACAGTGCGCCGCCGTCACCGGCTGATCCAGCACGCCGGTCTTCTCGAGCACCTGCGCCGGGGTCATTCCATGCCGTCCCACGCATTCGAGATGCTCTTTGCGTGTTTCGGAGACGTGCACCTGCATGCGGGCGCGGTGATCCGCGGCGAGCTGCGCAGCGTCCGCTAGGATATCCGGCCGTGTGGTATACTCCGAATGCGGCGCGACATCGATTTGGATGCGGCCGTCGTCCTCCCCGTGCACGCCATCGAGCAGTTCCGTCAGCTCCCGGTACGCCGGCAGATCGGCAAACCGCTTATCCGGGTCGAAGCAGCTGATGCCGCGGCCGATATTCGCCTTGATGCCGCTTTCCCGCACCGCCTGCGCCACCCGGTCGCAGAAATAGTACATATCCGAAAACGAGGTGGTGCCGCTGCGCAGCATCTCGGCGATGCCGAGCAGGCTGCCCCAGTACACGTCCTCGCCGGTCAGCTTATCCTCAAAGGGAAAAATCCGGTCGTTGAGCCAACGGTCGAGCGGCATGTCGTCGCCGTAACCGCGCATGAGGGTCATCGCCACGTGGGTGTGGCTGTTGACCAGACCGGGAATCATCAGGTAAGCGGCGCCGTCCACCGTTTCGCCCCAGTTCCCCGCCGGCTCTTCCTTTCCTATATAAACAATGCGCTTATCCCGCACCCCAACGAACACCGCCGGCAGCAGCGTGCCGTCCGCCCGCAGTACATCAATATGCCGAAACAGCATGTCAATCCCCATTCCTTTTTCTATTTGGATCGGTTTTGCCGGCCGTCAGGCGGACAAAATCCCGGTGCATACACCGGAACAGTATAAACAGCCGTGTGAAAAACTATTTTTCACACGCTGCATCCTCCCTTTCCAAGGCCCCGAGGATCGCCTTCATCAGGCGGATGAACCGCCCCGAAGCCTGCGCGGCGTTAACCGTCACCTCGTCGTCGCTCACCGTGGACTGCGGCACCATGCCCGCCGCCATGTTGGTGATACAGGAGATGCCCAGCACCGCCATCCCGCACTGCGCAGCGGCGATCGCCTCCGGCACGGTGGACATGCCTACCGCGTCCCCGCCGAGCAGGCGGACCGCGCGGATTTCCGCCGGCGTTTCAAACTGCGGACCGGCCATGAAGAAATAGACCCCTTCCCGCAGCGGCTGCCCGAGCGTCTGCGCGCAAGTGCGCGCGAGGGTGAGCAGCGCCGGCGTATAGGTGCGGGTCATGTCGAAAAAGCGCGGACCGAAGGCCGGCTCCTCCGCGCCGCGCGCCGGGCTTTCGGCGCACAGCTTGATGTGATCGGTAATGAGCATGAAATCGCCCACCCGGAAATCGGGGTTCACCCCTCCGGCGGCATTAGTCAGCAGCAGACGGCGCACTCCCAGCAGGTGCATCACCCGTACGTAAAAGGCCGCTGTCTCCATGTCGTAGCCCTCGTAATAGTGGAATCGCCCGGCCATCACGATCACCTCGCGGCCGCAGAGCCTTCCGCACAGCATCGTGCCGGCGTGGGAGGCCACCGTTGAACGGGGAAAGCCGGGGATATCCGCATAAGGGATCCGCACGGCATCCTCCACCTCATCAGCCAGACGGCCGAGCCCGGAGCCGAGCACCAGGCACACCTCCGGCTGTCCGGTCAGGTGCGCGCGGATGTAGTCCGCCGCCTGCCGGTATTGTTCCAACGGGATATTCATGGCTGCCGCCAACCCCTTTCTGCGCAATCCAGACATTCCGCCATAATAAAAGCATAGGGGCTAACCCGCAGGTTTGCCCCTATGTTGTGCACCGTCCGGTTATTCCCCGATGCGCGCGCCGCAGCGCTTGCAGTAAGCCGAGTCGTCGGTGTTGACCGTGCCACATTTTTCGCAGCGCACCGCCTTCTGGTACTCGTAGATCTTTTTGCGTACCTCGTCGAGCTTGGCCTGCAGCTCATCCACCTTGAGGACGCATTCGTCCACCATCGAGGTGACGTCCTGCTCATCCTTGCGGCCGTCGTAAATCAGGCGGCCAAGGCCCTCAAAGGTCGCAGCGATATCCTTTTCGATCTCCGCCGCATTCATTTTCAGGCGGGTAACCTCCACAAAATCTGCAGTTTTCTTGCCGGCGGTTTCCGCCACCGACTTGGCTTTATACAGAACCTCTTCAAAGCTTGCCATACTCTCTTCCTCCCTTTCCTGCTGCGGCGGGCTGCATCGTCCGCCGTATCCGGTTTGGAACACCTTTTTGCTTTGCTGCCTTTAGTATACTCCTTTTTCCCGGTAAATTCAACCATCGAATGAAACCGGAAATAAACGCAGGCTATCCTCCGACAGCCTATTGGCCCGGCCGCGCACGCCGCCCTGCCGGAAATCGGCGGGAAAAGGACAGAAAACAGCATTAAGCTGCCCGACTTGCCGCCGCTCCGCCTTATGAACCAGGCACCGCGCCGTCATGCTTTGCTTCCAACCAGCAGCCGAACCATACGTTTTCCCTGCTCATCCGGCACCGTCCAAGAGGCACACAGCTCCTTTTCCGGCCGGCAAAAACGGTTACTCGGCGTAAATGCTGCCGCCGAGGAACTCCCTCAGCAGGCTGTCTGCCGGCACCAGCGCATCCGGCAGACGCACGAAGGCGTCGAGCACCTGCTCGAGATGGCGGGCCAGTTCGGCGTCCGGATGATCGTCCGCCACCGTGTGCAGCCGCGGCAGCAGTTCGCCGGCGAACAGGCACGGTTCATAGGCGTGGGTGGTGTCGATGATCCAGTCCACCGTATCGACATAAGGAAACAGGTAGAGATTTTCGCCCCGCACCACCTGCCGCCACATGTTCAAGGTGTTTTCCGGAGAACTGCTGCGGAACCGCTCGTCGCGCAGCAGGCGCCGCACCAGCCGCAGGTCGCGCCGGCGCACCCATTTTTCGTCGCCGCTGTAAATCGGGGTCAGCGTGTTGACAAATACCTTGTACACATGCTCGCGCGGCAGATGCTGTTCAAACACCGGATTGAGCGCGTGGATGCCCTCGAAAATCACCACCGAATCCCGTTCGAGCTGTAAGAGAGTAGTTTCCGGCGCGGGGCGGCCGGTCACGAAGTCAAAGCGCGGCAGCTGCGCACAGCCGTCCTGCAGCAGCGCCTTCATACAGCGGTGCAGCTGCTCGAGGTTGAGCGCCTCGAGCGCCTCATAGTCGTATTCGCCGTTTTCGAGCCGCGGCGCACAGAAGCGCCCGCGGTAAAAGTTGTCGAGCGACACCACATGGGCATCGAGCCCCTTAGCCCGCAGGCTGTCCCGCAGCAGCAGCGCGGTAGTGGTCTTGCCCGATGAGGACGGCCCTGACAACATAGTCAGCCGCCGGCCGTTGTCGCTGTCCGCCAGAAAGACGGCGAGCGCCTCGAGGTCCTCCCGGTAGCGGCGGTTTTCCTCCGCGACCAGCGCTTCGGGCGCGGTGCGGGCGTGCTCATTGATCTGCGCAAGCTGTAAAATCCGTTTTGGCGCCGTATTTTTCATAAAAGGCCTTCACCTGCTCTTTCCTGGCCAGCATCTCCTCCAGCCCCGCGTTGTACTCATACGGGAACTTGTAGTTGAACACGCGTTCGAGGTGGTCGGTGCCCGGCTGCTTGAGCTTGGTCACCGCACCCGCCCCGCAGGCGAGGATGGTATGCGTTTCGTCCATGATGTATACGTTGTACAGGCCGTCGCGGCCATCGAGTGCCCAGCCGACGTTTTCCTGGTTGCCGACCATCCGGCTCTGGCGGTAGAGGTAATAGGGATGGTAGCCGGCCTGCGGCAGCCGCCGGGCCGAATACGCCACCATGCGCACCGCGTCATCCTGCGCCCGGTAGTCGGCGCGGCGCTGGATCACCAGGTTGGAGGCGCGCTTCATGCTCAGCGTATGCACCGTTATGCTTTCCGGTGCAAGCGAAAGTATACCTTCCAAGGTGCCGTAAAAGCCCTCGGCGTCGTCCCCGGGCAGTCCGGCGATCAGGTCGGTGTTGATGTTGTCGAGCCCGCAGCGCCGCGCGAGCGCAAAAGCGTCATAGAACTGCTCCACCGTGTGCCGGCGGCCGATGGCGCGCAGCACGTCGTTCCGCAGCGTCTGCGGGTTGATGCTCACGCGGGACACACCCGCCGCCTTGAGGGTGCGCAGCTTATCCTCGGCCACCGTGTCCGGGCGGCCGGCCTCCACCGTGTATTCCCGCAGCGCGGACAGGTCAAAGCTGTCCTCCACCGCCCGCAGCACCGCCGCGAGCTGTTCGGCGGACAGTGTGGTCGGGGTACCGCCGCCGAAATACACTGTCTCCAGCCGCAGGCCAAGGCTTTTGGCCAGCGCGCCGGTATAGGCAATCTCCTCGTTCAGCCGCTCGACATAGGCGGGGATCAGCCGCGCCGCGCGCTCCACCGTTTGGGAGACGAAGGAGCAGTAGTCGCAGCGGGTCGGGCAGAACGGCACCGACACATACAGGCTGAACGAATCCGGCCGGGAGAGCGACAGGATTTTGTCCTCCGCCTCCAGCGTGCGCCGGCATAGTGCAGTCTTGTCCTCCCCGACGAGCAGCCGTTCACGGAACCAACGCAGCGCCTGTTCCTCGCCCTGCTCGCGGATGAGCCGGCGCAGCAGCTTGACCGGGCGCACCCCGGTGACAATCCCCCACTGCAAAGTGCAGCCGAACAGCGCGCAGAACAGCTCATACAGCTTTTCCGCCATGCGCAGCTCGCACTCGTCGCGGTATTCCGGATCGGCGTTGTCCACCGTCCACTCGCGTTCCTGCCGGAAATCCTCCAGCGTCAGCACACAGCGAATAGTCGTCCCGGCCTGACAGCGTATAAGCCCGGTATACGCTGTCAGGCCGCCGGACGCGGCGTCCTCCGGCGCGTCCCACAGCACCGTGACCGGCTCCTGCGGCAGGAACAGCCGGCAGATATTTTCGATTTCGTAGCGGAATTTGTGCCCGTTAAGTATCAAATTCATCGTATCGTCCCGTTACATATGGATTTTCCGCCCTCTCCCGGGAAAGGGTGGTGGCGGGACCGTGGCCGGGATAAACGGCACAGTCCCCTTCAAGCGCGGCCAGCCGCCGCAGAGAGGCGGCCAGTGCGTGCGGGTCGCCGCCGGGAAAATCGGTGCGGCCCTCACTGCCCATGAACAGGGTGTCACCGGAGAACAGCGTGCGCCCGCACAGATAGCAGCAGCTCCCCGGCGTATGTCCGGGGGTGTGCAGCACCGAAAAGCGCAGCTGCCCCGCCTCGATGACATCCCCCTCCCGCACCACGCGGTCGGCGGTCAGCCGCAGGTCTTGCCCGGGCGTGAAAAACGCCGTCAGGCTGCGTACCGGGTCGGTGAGCGCCGGCTGATCGTCGGCATACACATACAGCGGCGCGCCGGTCGCCTCCCGGATTTCTCCGGCGGCGAGCATATGGTCAAAATGTGCGTGGGTCAGCAGCACCGCGGCGATCGTCAGCTTCTCCTGCGCCGCTCTGGCCAGAATCTCCTGTGCTGCGTCGCCCGGATCGATCACTGCCGCCGCGCCGTTTTCATCCGCGGCCAGATAACAGTTAGTCGCCAGCTCCCCAACCGGCAGACAAATGACTTTCATCCTTTTTCCCTTTCCTTTAACCGGCGTTGGAGCGCGAAACCCGCTCCACCCCCGGAATCTTTGCCAGCCGCGCCCCCACCGATTTCAGGTGATCCAGGCTGCTGACCCCAAGGGTCAGACTCATCTGCGCCTGGCCGTCTCTGGGTTCCCGCGCGTTGATGGCGTGGATCATCACGTGCATGGACGCGAGCTGGGTGGTAATATCCGCGAGCAGCGTATGCCGGTTCTGCGCCTCGATATACAGTGTCGCCTTGAATTCCTTGTCAGCGTCATCCTCCCAGTAGACGTGCACCCAGCGCTCCGGCTCCGGCGCGAGCGCCAGCTCCCGCGGTACGTTGGTGCAGTCGCGCTTGTGGATGGATACACCGTAGCCGCGGGTGATAAAGCCGATGATGTCGTCCCCCGGCACCGGGTTGCAGCACCGGGCGAATTTCACCAGGCAGTTGTCCATACCGTCGATGATGACGCCGCCGTTGTTGTGCCGGTGCGGCACCGTGACGACGTCCTCGGGCTGGATTTCCTCCTCCGAACGCACCTGCCGGAGGTAGTCCTCCTTCATGCGCGGCACGATGCGGGACAGCAGCACCCCGCCGTAGCCGATCGCGGCATAAAAATCCTCCAGCGAGGCACAGTGCTGCTTTTTGCTCTGGCTGAGCAGGAACTCCTCGAGCCGCTCGCCCGAAAGCCGGATGCCGTTGCGGGACATCTCCCGCTCCAGCTCCTGCTTGCCCTGCTCGATGTTTTCCTCCCGGCGCTCCTTCTTGAACCAGGAGCGAATCTTGTTGCGCGCCTCGCCGGTCTTGACGATGTTCAGCCAGTCGCGGCTCGGCCCGCGCCCCTGCCCCGACGCGGTGATGACTTCCACGATCTCGCCGGTCTTTACCACATAGTCGAGCGGCACGATCCGCCCGTCCACCTTGGCTCCCACCATGCGGTTGCCCACCGCCGTGTGGATCGCGTAGGCAAAATCGATCACCGTCGCGCCCACCGGCAGGGTCAGCACATCCCCCTTCGGGGTGAACACAAACACATCGTCGGAGGACAGGTCGGTCTTGATGCTGCGGACGATATCCTCCGCGTCGTCGACGTCCTTCTGGTTTTCGATGAACTGCCGCACCCAGGCGAGCCGTTCCTCCAGCTTATCCTTGCGCTGAATGCCGAGCTTGTATTTCCAGTGCGCGGCGATGCCGTATTCCGCCGTATAGTGCATCTCCCAGGTACGGATCTGTACCTCGAAGGGGATCTTCTCCTTACTGATGACGGTGGTGTGCAGCGACTGGTACATATTGGCCTTCGGGGTAGAAATATAATCCTTGAAGCGGTTGGGAAGCGGCCGGAACATATCGTGGATGATGCCGAGAACATTGTAACAATCGTTAACCGTATCCACGATTACCCGAACGGCATAGATGTCGTAAATTTCCTCAAAAGCGCGCCCGTGCATGTACATCTTGCGGTAGATGCCGGTGATACTCTTGATCCGGCCGGCGACAAACGGCTTCATATCGAATTCTGCCAGCCGATCACGGATGCGCTGCTGGATGCTTTCAAGGAAGGCGCTGCGCTCATTTTCGCGCAATGCGAGAGCGTCCTCGATCTCCTTGTAGGCCACCGGGTCGAGGATGCGCAGCGACAGGTCCTCAAGCTCCTCCTTGACCGCGCGGATACCGAGCCGGTGCGCGAGCGGGGCGAAAATATCCATCGTTTCCTTGGCCTTGTCGCGGCGCTTCTGCTCGGGCAGCGAGCCGATGGTACGCAGGTTATGCAGCCGGTCGGCCAGCTTGATGATGATCACCCGGATGTCCTCGGACATCGCCAGCAGCATTTTGCGCACGTTTTCGGCCTGCTGTTCCTCGCGGGTGGAAAAGGGGATTTTGTTCAGCTTGGTGACCCCGTCCACGAGGTTGGCCACATCCTCGCCGAACTGCTTGCGGATCTCCGCCAGCTCGACCGGCGTATCCTCGACCACATCGTGCAGGATCGCGGCCTCGATGGTCTCGCTGTCCATACCCAGATCCACCAGGATGCAGGCCACCTGCAGCGGATGGCAGACGTATTCCTCGCCGGAAGCGCGCTTCTGTCCCTCGTGTGCGCAGCAGGCGAGGGTGATCGCGCGGTCAACCGCGTCCAGATCGTAGGCTTTCTCGCTTTTCATAATGCGGTTTTTCAGATCGGAAATGCATTCCTCTTTTTGGATCATCGCCTGCTTCACTTCCCTTCTGCGGCCGTCTGCAGCCGGCGCATAACCGGCGTCGCCTGCAAATCCGCCTTACCCTGCACCGGCAGCAGGCGTACCGACAAAAATTCGCCGTCGTCCGCTGTCTCGAGCAGCTGCGCTTGCCCAAGCGCCTCGAGGCTGACGCGCACCCTCGCCGGCCCGCCGGCTTCAGGCGCCGCGAAAGTCAGCTGCTCAAGGGTTCCGGTAAAGCGCGGATGCTGCCGCAGATACCGGTACAGCGCCGCAGTCTCCTCCCGGGAAGGCAGCAGAAGGCGAACCTCATGCGCGGTCAGCGGCTCCCCACGCATGAGCTTTTCGTACAGCTGCACCCCTTCGACGAGCTGCTCCTGATCCGCCCCGTCGATGCGGATATCCTTAGCGATCAGCGATACGCTGACCATCCCGTTATATTCGTTGCGTTCCATAGATACCGCCAGATTCAGCCGCGTCCCGCACGCTACCGGAAACGCGTCCGCCGTCTGGCGGAAGCGCATCACCGTCAGCCGGGTGCCGTCCCGCGATACCGACAAGCGCAGATGCTTGCCGCCGCCGATCGGCGAAATGGCGTCAAGCTGCATATGCATCAGGGCAAACACCGGCGCTGGGTTGCCCGCCCCGCACGGTTCGAGCGCTTCGAGCAGCGGCAGCTTATCAACGCTGACCTGAGACGGCCGCAGCCGGATGTCGATGGTCAGCTCCGGCACCGGCATAAAGGCGAAACGCTGCGCGGCATAGGCGTTGATCCGCTCCCGCAGCCGCGGGATATCTTCCGCCTTGAGCGAGGCCCCGGCCGCCAGCTCGTGCCCGCCGAAGGCGGTCAGCACATCGCTGCACGCGGTCAGCGCCTCAAACAGCGAAAAGCCCCGGATACTGCGGCCGGAACCGCGTGCCATGCCGTCTTCACGAACCGACAGAACGATGCAGGGCTTGCCGAAACGCTCCAGCAGGCGGGCGGCAATGATGCCCACCACCCCAGGATGCCAGTTTTCGCCCTCCACCACCAGCACGCGGTCGAGCAGGCGTTCCGGCTCCTTTTCCAGTTTGCCCAAAATTTCCGCTAAAATAGCCGCCTCCACCGACTGACGCTCCACGTTGAGGGCCTGCACCTGCTCAGCGAGCGCGGCTGCCTCTTCATCGCTTTGACACAGCAGCAGCCGTGCGGCGTATTCCGGCGATGCCATCCGCCCGGACGCGTTGATCCGCGGCGCGAGCGTAAAAACGGTGCCGATCGCGGTCAATGTCTTACCGCCGGCGCCGGCCGCCTCCGCAAGTGCCCGCAGGCCGGACCTCTCCCGACGGTTGATGCACTCCAGACCGCGGCGCACCAGCACCCGGTTGGCGCCGCTGAGGGACACCACATCCGCGAGGGTACCCAGCGCCACCAGATCCGCGTATTCCTCCAGTACGGTATCCATATCGCCCTCCAGCGCGCAGGCCAACAGAAACGCCACCCCGACGCCGGCATATTCCTTGAATGCGCTTTCACAGTCCGCCCGGTGCGGATCCACCACCGCGACCGCGCGCGGCAGCACCTCCTGCGGCTGATGGTGGTCGGTGACCACCACGTCGATGCCCTTTTCGCGGGCGTAGTCCACCTCATCCACCGCCGCGATGCCGTTGTCCACCGTGATAATGAGTCTGGCTCCCTCTTCGGCGAGCCGGTCGATGGTCGGCCGGTGAAGCCCGTAGCCGTCCCCCTCGCGTTCCGGCAGCTGGTAAAACACATCCGCCCCGCGCGAGGACAGATAGCTGTACAGCAGCACCGTCGCGGTGACGCCGTCCGCGTCGTAATCCCCGAAAACGGCGATCCGCTCGCCGCCGTCTATCGCCCGCTGCACCCGCTCGACCGCCAAATCCATATCCGCGAGACTGAACGGGTCCTCATTCAGTTCGGTGCCGTACAGGAATTCTGCTGCGTCCTCCGCCGACGTAATACCGCGCGTGTTCAGCAGGAGCGCCAGAAACGGATGGGCGCCGCAGTCCTCTGACAGCTGCGCGGCCGCATCTTTATCCAGCGGCAGCGATACCCAACGTTTGATGCTCATCGTTTCCTCGACTCCTTCTTATGCGGCAAGCTCGCCGGCAAATGGCTTAATACTTTATTTTACCATTTTTCTTTCCTGTTTTCAACTGCCGCCCGGGATTTTCCGCCGTCCGGAAACGTCGGATGCGGAAAAGCGGCCTGTTTCAGTCACTGGCGCAGCAGTCGACCCGCTGAATCCACCCGTTTTCTTCACAGAGACCCACCGCCCTCTACAATTGAGGCCCATCATAACGGAAGGACGGATAAACCATATGAACCACACGCCGCCGCCGACGGGCATTATGGATAAGATAAACCGGCACGAACACGATGTTTCTGCACTTCTGCGGAAAGCACACCCCCGGTATCCATTCGTACCAGCCGGTTCGCGGCACTGCACAAGCACTATCGGCAGCACGCTTCCCGCCGTGCATGGTTCAAACAGCATATAAAAAAGGGCCGCCCATCGGGCAGCCCTTTTTTATTCCAGTTTTCTGCGCATCATGCGATGCGGCACATGGCCATCCATGTGCTCCTCGCCGCATACAGTAAAGCCCTGCTTCTCATAAAAGCCGATCACGCGGCACTGGGCGTCGAGCTCCGCCCATTGCGCACCGAGCTGCGCCGCCTTTTTCACCATCGCGTCAAGCAGCTCGCCGCCCATTCCGGTACCGCGCCACGCCCGCCGCACCGCCAGCCGGCCGATCCCCATCACGCCCGGCCGCTTTTCATACAGCCGGCCGGTCGCAACCGGCTCGTCGCCGCGGTACAGCAGCACATGCTGGCTGGTGCGGTCCAGCTCATCCAGTTCCATTTCCGGGGAATACCCCTGCTCGTCACAAAATACCTCGAGTCGTATAGCAAACGCCTCATGCAGATCGTCGCCGCCGTCAAGCCATCGGATATCGTCCATATGCCGCCTACCTTTGCCTGTCTGTTATCGGATAGACCGGATCAAAACCACAGCCGCCCGGAGTTGTGCTGCGCGCGCCGGAATCGGCCGGATCCGCTCCTGCTTATCCTAACACGCTGCGCGCAAAAAGGCAAGCGCCTGTGCATCCTTTGCCGGGCTTGCTTATTCCCGGATATCCTGATCCTTGTCCTGTTGGCAATCCTGCACCTTTTGCAGCTATATCAACATTTCCTGTCTATCAACCAGTTGTTTCAACACGATTGCTAAAACAGCTGATAAAATCCTTGCCAAAACCGTACTCCACCAAATCATTATCTGCCCGCCAAATAAAGGCGGTAAAATGAACATAAGGACTAACATAACCAGCGGTTCTATAAATCGGTATTGCTTATCATACGAATCCGCCTTACATTTAGTCTGGTTTTGTACTAATTGTCAACCAGGTATCGTTTGAAAAAGCCTCCGATCCCATCTTCATGCGACTGCTCGACGGTATAGCGCCGCCGCGTACATTACCGATGGTGTTTTACTTTCTTTGAGCGTTTTTTATTCAGGAAGATACTTGCGGCGATTCCGCACAGTCCTGTTCCCATGAGCAACAGCCACAAAGCCATTTCTGTATTGCCGCCGGTTTCCGGAATATTTACGGGAGGCGTTGGTTTGGGATCTTCCGGGGTAGGCTTATCCGGACCATCCGGGTCTGCAGGTTTATCCCCGTTATCCTTATGGTTGTCAAACAGCGCCATCGCTGTTTTTCCAGCCTCTATTGTTCCGGCCTCACCCCTGGATGCAGTAACATATCCATCCTGATCCGCTTCAGCTTCTGTTACCGCGTAGGCAATGCCTGCCGGAAGGCCGGTTGCTGTTTTGCTTTCGCCATGCTTCAAGGTAAAGGTCGCAACACCGTCCGTAAACTCCATATCACCGAACGTCCCGCTGAAGGATTGATCGCTGAGGGTTACGGTGAAGTGGAAGTCTTTGGTTTTGTCACCTCCGTTACCATCCACGGTCTTGGTGACGGTCAAGCTGCCGGTTGTTATACGGCTCAGTTCAGGGGACTCAACCTGATTGACCGGCTCGCTGCCCCCCTCCGGGACTAAAAGCGCAAAGCCATTGTTCGTCAGGAACGTTCCCTCTTTGTACAAACCATTTTCTTCAGGAGCCAGCTTCTGCCTGATCGTCATGGAGTAGGCCGTGTACGGCTCTGTTCCGGTAAGATCCCATGTGATGGTTCTGCCATCCTCGCTGAGAGTGAATTTCCCGCCGGTGACTTGAATGTCGTCTGCGGTCACCGCCTGAAAATCATCGCCGATCCTGTCTGACAGGGTAAAGGTATGGAACGCATCATAAATCGTGCGGTTGATTGCCTCGTTGAAGCCATTCGTATCCTCTGCCAGATAATAAGAGGTACAGGCCTGATTCATGTACGTCTTTTCTTCGTCGGTGGGCGCTTGTTTATAAAGCACGCCAATAATTTCAACGTCAAGATCCGTGATTGCTTTTGCCGTTTCTACGATTTTATCCTTTTCCTGATTCGGTTTTGCGTCAGACAGGAATACCACGGATACGTTTCGGCCTTCATTTTGTGCGGTTTTAACGTAGGAAAGCGCGTTCCTGAGAGCCATCGCGTAGTTAGTACTTCCCGCAAATTTCAGTTCGCGAATAGACTTTACCGCCCGTTCCGCCTGGTCGGCACCCCGGAACGTTTCGGGCGTATTGTTAATATTCGTTCCGAATGCAATCAGCGAAACGCGGCTGTCCACATCCTGAGAGGTCAGCAGTGAGCGTACAACATCGGCAGTCTTGGAGAGCAGCTCATATCCTTTGCCCATATCCGCGTCGTCTGTGCTAACAAACCGCATAGAGTCGCTGGTATCCAGAACAAAGACAAAATCCATCTGCCTGTCAGGCGCGTAGGCCGCCCGAATTTCCACCTCAGCAACAGTCATGTCATCATTTGTCCATTTGGCGGACTTTGTCAACTGGGTAGACGCACTGCCGTTGTCATTCTTTTTGCCGTATTTGCTGCTTTCCCACCCGTTTTCAGAAGGCTCCAGCGCCGCATAGCTGCCGTCCTGATTCAGCTGGAATTTGCCGGCCAGTGCCGCTTTGACATACTCCCATACTTTTTCGTTGTCCTTAAACGGAGTGCTGTACTCCAACTGCACAGAATCCAAATCCTCAGGAAACGTTGTTTCTTTCCAGTTTATTCCGTCTACGCCTTCAAATGCTCTTTGGCCGATGGCCGTGACCCCGCTCAGATCAGCTGTGCCGCTCAGTTTCGTCAGCTGGAACGCCCGCTCACCGATCGGTCCCTGTACCTTGGAAAGGTCAAACGTCTCCAGCCGCTCACAGAAGTTAAAGGCGTTCTGCCCGATCCGGGTAACACGGCAGGTGTCTCCCAGCAGGACTTCTTTCAAAAGCGGCTTATAGTATTCACTTGTGGGTCTCGAGGTACTCGCGCTGAACATATTGTCTGCAAACTGGATTTCCCCGCTAAAACCGGTAAAATCTATGGTCTTCAGATTTATCGCCGTATTCAGAGGATTGCCGTAATTCGGAACTGTATCCGGAGGCTGAAAGTAGACAGTCCCCTTTCCTGTAAAGGTGAGGCTTTCCAGCTTAGCCTGCCCTCCAAAGCCGGTGTTCAAAGTAAGCACCGCATCATCCTCAAGATGAATTGCCGCCGATGTGATCATATCGCCAAAGATGTTGCTCCCGTGAGCGGCGGGCGTACCCAAATCAACGGCGCCGCTCACGGTTATATCGACCGCTTTAAACGCTTCACCATAACGATTCTTGCTCTTGCTTAATGCATTGGTTCCCAAACTATACCCTGTATCAGCTGTTCCGTTCAAATTCAAACGCAATGTTGCCCCATCCACAGGGAGCTTGGCTCCAGATAAGCCCCTGCTTCCGACCTTCGTAATCTTGTCGATGGGAAACGCAGTCAATGTTGCATTTTCGAAAGCGCTGTCCCCGATTTCAACGCTGGTTCGCTCCGCCGCTGTCAGTGACACTTCCAAATCCCTGCAGGTGTTTTTCGCAAAACGGAAAGAACCCTGGCCTTCGATGGTCATGCTTACCCTGCTCTTACTGTAGAGGAAAGCAGAATAATCATTATAGCCGGAAATTTCCGTGATTCCTTCGCCGATCACCACATTGGCGATTGTTTTCAAGTCCGCGTTTTTCCAGAGGTCCGCTATAACATCCGTCCCGATCTTCCCGCTGCCGCTGAACGTCAGCGTCATACCGTCGTCACTGATCGTGTACGCGACGGTGCCGTCGGCGCTGTTTCCCACCGCCGCGGCTCCTCCTGCCATGTTTGCGAAAAACAACGTAATACAGAGCGCTGCGCCGGCCATCCTGCGCCATATTTTCGCACTCCTGTTTCGGCCGTGTAACGGTGGTATCCTCTGGTGCCTGCCTTTTTGCATGAATAGATTCATTGTATCCATCCTTTCTCCTGCGTTTATACCATAATATGTTATCAGCATGCTTCCAGTCCGATATATCAGACCATATCCATCGCTGTTTTTGCATTGATTTTGGGTTGCCGAAAAACATTTTCTTCTTTTTGCCAATCAAAACAACACCAAAATATGTCGGCAAGTAACAGGGCACACAAGAACAACATCGTCTGCATTATCCCGATGGATATTCCCGCCTTGTGAACGATCTGCCAGCCAAGTGTGCAGCGCGTTGTTTCCGCTGTATACTGCGACGTGTTGTTTTCCATAGATTTGTCCCTCCTCTCGCCAAATAGTTTCCGACAACACAAAAAGCCGGATGTTTTCACCCAGCCATGTTGACGTTCCGTTTCATAAAAACGGTATAAATTAGCAGAGATTGCGTGTATATGGCTCGTCAACATAATGTAGATTATGTTGACAGACTTCCTCTGATTTGTGGCGATAAGGGCTGATATTTTGATTTGCCAGCCCCAAAAACAGCAAATTTGGGTATAAGCAAATAAGCCGGGAAGACGAAAGGCTTTTCCGGCTTATTTGCTTTTGAATTTTATTAGATTTTCCGGGAAAATGATTGCAAAACCGGGCGGACTATGCTATAGTATGTAAGAAATCGGCTTCATTTTGCCGGTTTGATGCAATTAAGATTGCAACATAATCTACATTATGTTGGAGGTGTTCATTAAGGAAAAAACACATAATCTACATTATGTGAGCAGGATATGCCGCTGTACCTGTATCAGATCATTGAGGTGCCGTGTTCCTGTTTCAAGGGTATAAATTCTCGTGGTATTGATACTGCTGTGACCGAGTATATCGGCGAGGCGTACAATATCTTTTTTTATGCCGTAAAATATCCGGGCAAACAAATGGCGCAGATTGTGTGGATAGACCTTTTCGGGCGGCACATTTGCTTTTTTGCACAGGCGTTTCATCTGTCTCCAGACACTGCTGCGATCCAGCGGTTTCCCGTTTTGGCTTACAAACACCGAACCGGCTGTGATGCCGGTTTTTTTGATATATTGCTTCAAAATCTTTTGCAGAGGCGCGGGGATAAAAATGACCCGCGTCTTATTTTTGCAGTTTACCACAGCTTTTCCGTCCCGGACGGCCTCCAGGGTGATATATTGCAGTTCAGAAATTCGGATTCCGGTGCCGCAGATGGTTTGCAGGACGAAAGAAAGCTGCGAGTCTCCGGCGCTCCTTACCAGCCGCTGGTATTCGGCCTGTGTCAATTCTTTTTCCTCCGGGCAGAAGATCTGCCGCTGGATTTTCAGGGGCCGAACACAGCAATCCTGTAATCCGAGAAACCGCAGAAAACGGTTCATTGCAATCAGCATCGAATTGACGCTGGCCGGAGCATACTGCCCGGTCAGATATGCTTTATAGGCTACCATTTCCTCTTTGCATAGCTGCCGGTCAGACAAATAAGCAAAAAAACTGCGAATATCCCGCAGGTACTTTTCCATTGTTGCCGCACTCTTTTCTTCTGCGATCATGTGCTGTTCAAATCGCCTGATTTCCATTGTATAGTTCATACCCATAACCTCCAAAATAGTGATCGTACTTATACTCCCCTGATTTCATTGTACTATAACTTTTCGAGAGGCAAAAAATACCCGGTTCGCCTTATGGCAGAAAGCGAGGAGATCATGCGGTACAAAAACATCAAGCTGCCGGACTACTCTGGAAAATGAAAAAGGAATCGTTAAAAAGCATCCCGGTATTGGAATGCTTTTTAACGATTCCTCAATTTTCACTTTATTTATATAGAGAGGGGTGCAAATCTGGAGCCTTTTGGATTTTCCCGATGGACGGCTATGCCGCTGGCAGGAAAACAGGGTCGCCGCACCGCCAACCACAAAAATAGAAAAAGCCCGGAATCCGCATGAATACACGGTTTCCGGGCTTAGACGCAAAAACAGCCCTCCAAACGGAAAGCTGTTTTTGTATCAAAGTTTGCGCTTTGATTTGTGAAAGAAACATAAAAAAGATATTTTTGGCGTTTCCGCGGAGGAATTTGAACTTTCGTATTATCCATTTATCTGGCGATTGAACGAACAACTTCAGCTCAACCCCTGAATCATTTCACGGATACAGTTTAAAACCGCTTCATCATTTTCTTTCAGTTTATCAATAATAACTTCAAGCATATCTCCGTAATAATGGGATTTCCAGTCGTTCCAGTTGATGCATTCATCTAAGCCAATGAGAGACCATGCAAGATCATGGGTATATCCATAACGCCAACTGATTGTTTTTATCGTTTCACAAAAAGCCGGATTGCCTAACCTCTTAACATCTCCCACAGCATCATATAAATATGCCATCGGTCTGTTTCCGAGATATGTACGGAATACTTCAGCAAAATTATGGCAGTTAAATGTATACCACATTGTATCGGCAAGTCGTTTCATCCGTGCTTTCCGGCCTTCCGGCTTATCCTCACCAAGACTATCGGGACCATATGTGCCAATTTTTTTCATATATTCATCCCATAGATTCGCACGCAGACAATAGTCCATTACGGATTCAATACGTTTTAATCCGTCTATCAATGAATATTTAGGAGCCGATTTATCGTCAATAAGATATAGAGTCTCTATGCTATCATAAGTAACTGCCGGATCAGGTGATTTTTGTGCACATTTAAAATCAGGACAAACAATTTTGTCCTCGTCAATCCCTATTATCACCGCAAACGGAACGGCATTTTCCTTGAGCTTTGCAATAACAGGCCTGTTATTGCAGATAGAAGTCATAATTTCTGTTTGAAATACATCAGCATCCGTGATCGTATGATAACTGTATCCCGTGAATCCAAATAGGAAATCAATGTTATCAGCTGAACCGCCGTCATCATTCCAGCCGCTCGTATTTACTAAATTTTCTACTTCTGTGGGTGTCCCGTCAAAACGACAACGAAGGGAACTGCGCCCGCACATGGTATCAAAAAGGAAAAAATATCGTTCTTGCAGACTTTGAGGCTTTGTGGCACAATTGCCACAGCTATTGCATTGCCCATTCTCCCACTCGTTGCAGAAAGTCATGTTTTCGACTGCCGATGTTATGCTTTCAATGTACATATAAACAGACGCAAAACAGTTGATAAAAGTAGTGGATGCAAAGCCAGAAAACGGAACAGAAAAATCGATTTTCGTCATACTTTTATTCACCTTCGAATGCTATTTTATATGAATTATATCAAATAAAATAAAAAAGCACAAGGCAAGAGTTCACCTCCTGTCTTGTGCTTTTATTTGGCGGAGAGAGAGGGATTCGAACCCTCGAACGGGGTTAACCGTTACACGATTTCCAATCGTGCGCCTTAGGCCAGCTCAGCCATCTCTCCATATTTTCTGTTTTGCCGCTTTCAGGGGAAAGCGCTAGACTATTATAGCGGCTCGGCCGAAAAAAATCAAGTCCAAATTGCAATTTCTTTCATATTTTTTCCCCGGGAAACTGCTTTTCCGCCCGGGTGCGCAGGATCTCCTCCAAAAGACGGCGGTATGCCTCGTCCTGTTCCGGACGGCGTTTGCTGCTGCCGTGCAGACGCCCGCCGCGCCGACGAATGGTTTTAGCCATATGGCGCGCCGCCAGCAAAGCGTCCATGTTCCCCTCGTGATACACAAACCCATCCTGATGCAGCGGTATAGCCTGTTTAGCCAGACACATGGCCGCCAGGCCGTAATCCTGGGTCACGACGATATCGCCCGGCTGAACGCGGTTGACCAGAGCAAAATCCACACTGTCCGCGCCGGTGGAAACCGTGACGGTCTGCGCCCCTTCCCGGGCGAAGACGTGCGCACTGTCGCACAGCAGAATAACCGGCACGGCATAGCGCCGCGCGGTCTCCAGCGTAATATCCACCACCGGACAACCGTCCGCATCGATCAGGATCGTCAAAATGTCAACACCTTCCCCACCGCATCCTGAATCAGCAGATCTGCGCGTGCATCCAGCGGTGTAGCCGAGCGGTTGATGACCGCCAGATGCCTGCCGCTAAACGCGTCGAGGAAGCCGGCCGCCGGATACACCGACAGCGAAGTACCGGCCACAATCAGCAGGTCGGCAGCACGGATCGCCTGTAAAGCACCCTGTATAACCGTCTGGTCAAGCGGCTCCTCATACAGCACCACATCCGGCTTGATCACCCCACCGCAGCGGCAGCGCGGAATCCGCACGCTGTCCCGTATACAGGCGGCGTCGTAATGGCTGCCGCAGCGCAGACAGGTATTGCGGTGAAAGGAGCCGTGCAGCTCCCAGACCCGGCGGCTGCCCGCCTTCTGATGCAGCCCGTCAATATTCTGCGTGACCACCGCAGCGAGTCGGCCCTCACTCTCCCAACGGGCCAGACAGCGGTGTGCTGTATTCGGCTGCGCATCCAGACACAGCATTTTTTCGCGGTAAAAGGCAAAAAACGCCTCGGTATGCTGTTCAAAAAAGGAATGGCTGAGGATGGTTTCCGGCGGATAGGCATATTTCTGCCGATACAGCCCATCCTCGCTGCGAAAATCGGGGATACCGCTTTCGGTGGACACGCCTGCCCCGCCGAAAAACACCGTATTCTCGCTCTCCTCAACCCAGTGCATCAGGGTCTGCTGCGCCTGTGTCATTTTACTTCCCATTTTTTCGCACTATCCCTCCTGTACCACGCCGGCAGCACCGTCCTGCCCGGTGCGTGTAAGCACCCGGATCCATTTGTAGCGGTTGACCTTGACCACCGCCACCAGACATTTGAGCAGCTGATCACACTTCAGGCAGATAAACACGGCCACCGGCGGCCACCCCCAGAGATACGCCGCTGCCAGCGAAAGCGGGAGCACCAGTCCCCACATGAAGATCAGGTCGTTGATCATCACAAAACGGGTATCGCCGCCGCCCCGAACCACTCCGGTGAGCACCGCCATTTGATACGCCGTACCGCAGACTGTTACCGACAGCACGGTCATAAACTGCCGGGCCAGCAACCGGATTTCTTCCGAAACGCCGCTGTACAGCAGCAGCACGGCATCCCGGCATAAAAACAGCACCAGCCCCGTTGCCGCCCCGATCAGCACAAACAGGACCTGGAGTGTTTTGGCGTACTGCCGCACCCGCCCGACATTGCCCTCGCCGATCGTTTTGCCGATGAGCACCGACGCCGCACTGGCCGAGCCGTAGGTAATTACCGTCAGCACCTGGAACACTGTCACCGCAATGCTGTTGGCACCTATGGTTGTCATGCCCATGTGCCCCAGAATTGCCGTCTGCACCATCATGGCAAAGCCCCACAGGGTGTTGGAAAGGAACACCGGCAGGCCGGAACGCAGAAAATCCTTCCACAGCAGGCTCCCGGCTCCGCGCAGATCCATCGGCCGGAAACGGATTTTGCGGTCCGCAAAGGCCGTAAAAAGAAGCATAATCAAGCATTCCACCGCGCGGGCGGTAAGCGTGGCAATGGCCGCACCGCGGACACCAAGCCGGGGCGCACCGGCATTGCCGTAAATCAGCAGATAATTCAGGAACACGTTGATCAGCAGCGTAGACAGCGATACAACAAACCCAATTTTCACTGTTTCCACACTGCGCAGGCTGCACAGCAGCACGTTTGTCACCGCAAACAGCGGGTAGGAAAAGCAAATGATCCGGAGGTAACGCACCCCTTCCTCGAGCACCGGCTGATCATCGGTCAGCAGCCCCAGGCAAAATTCCGGCCAGATGCCGACCACCGCAAAGAGCAGCGCCGCCACGCCGACACCGAGCCATAGGCCGATGCCGGCAATTTTGCGGATAGTATCCGCCTGCCGCCTGCCCCAGTACTGCGTGGCGAGCACAATCACCGCTTCCCCCACGCCTGTCACCATCATCTGCAGCAAAAACTGAATCTGGTTGACCAGCGCCACGCCGGACATCGCTTCATCGCTGTAGCGGCTCAGCATCACGTTGTCCGCCAGATTCACACTGAACAGAATCAGGTTCTGCAGGGCGATCATTCCGGTCATTGAAAAAAAGACGCGATAAAACCTCTTTTCCCTTACCCAAACGCTCAAAACACACGCCGCCCCCTGTTAATGCCGCTCAGGGTAGCTTCTCGAGTATGCCGGCCGCGAGCTCTCTGCCGATGGACAGCAGATCGGTCCCCGCCGGAAAATCACGGAAGGCAACCGTGAAAAAGTACCCTTTGCCGTAGACAAGCAGCTCGCCGGTTGGCTCGCTCCATTTTGCCGCCTCGCCCAGATTCGGCGCGTCGGTCAGATCACCGTATGCGGTGACGATCGCCTCGAAATCCTCACGCGTGGCCTCAGCCATATGGACATCCAAAATCGATTTGTCCTCTGCAGTAAAATGGATATTGGTCTCCTCGTCATACAACAGCGGCTCTTCAAAGGACTTGCCAGTGGCCGCCTCTACATCCTCCCGGGAAATCAGTGCTTTCAGCTCAACCTTCAAAACAGGCGGCAGCGTAGCCGTAGTTATCACGGCCGACGAGTCAGCCGAGGAAGTCTCCGCTTCACCGGCACAGCCGGCAGCCGTCAAAAGCAGGACGCCTACGCCGAGCGCCGCCAATCCCTGCATAACTTTCTGTTTTTTCATCGCTCTTGACCGTCCTTTCTTGTTCTCTACAGAGCATACCGCCGGCAGAAAAAAGGAATCTGCCCCGCGCCGGCTCCTCCCGTACAGTATAGCACGAGCCGAGATGTTTGCCAAGCCAAAAGGAGGCACCGCGTCATCCGCAGTGCCTCCTGATCCGGTTTATTTTTTGTGCGAGAGCCGCTCCTCGTCCGGATTTTCGTCGATACCGTCGTCGTCCACACCGTGTGCGATCATGCCAGCCTCCGGCTTTTTAGGTTCCGGCAGGATCAGATTGAGCAGAATGCCCGCCAGAATACCCAGGCCGATGCCGCTCACGCTGAACACAGCACCGCCGATGACAGCGCCGCCGATCGCCAGCACCAGCATCACCGCCGCAATGCAGAGATTGCGGTTCTGCGTAAAGTCCACATGGTTCTCCACCAGCGTGCGCAGGCCGACCGAGGAGATCATGCCATACAGCACGATGCACGCGCCGCCGAGTACACAGGTCGGCACCGTTTCCACCACACCAATCGCCTTGCCGAAAAAGCTGATCGCGATTGCGATCACGGCTGCAACGCGCAGCGAAGCCGGATTGTAGTTGCCGGTCGCCGCAAGGACAGCCGTGTTTTCGGAATAGGTGGTGTTCGGAGGGCCGCCGACCAAACCGGCGGCAATCGTCGCCAGACCGTCGCCGAGCATGGTCCGGTGCAGACCGGGGTCCTTGGTAAAGTTGCGGCCGACCACCGAGCCATTTGCGTACACGTCGCCGACGTGCTCCACACAGGTGACAATCGCGATCGGCGCGATCATCGCTATGGCGCCCAGATCAAACTCGGGAAGAACAAAATTCGGCAGCGCAAACCAGCCGCGCGCCAGTCCCTTGCCCTGTGCGGCAAGCCCTTCAAAATTCATCAGCTCCACCGGTGCGATACCGGTTTTGGTCAGGATCAGCGTCACGACGTACCCGGTCGCCAGCGCGATGACAATGGAAGACATCTTGACCATGCCTTTGCCATAACTGGAAAGAATAATTGCCAACAAGCAAACCAGTAGGGCAAACCAGTAGGGCAATCCCCCAGCTCCAGTAGTAGGTGGGTGAAAACAGCTCAATCCCATTCCCCTGAATATTGTTGATGGCAGAGCCAGCCAGGTTCAGGCCGATAATCGCGATGCCGACACCGCGTACCACGGGCGGGAACAGCCGGTCAATAAAACGCCCGCCGAACAGCCGGATCAGAAGCGAGAGCACCACATAAAATAATCCGGCCACGATAATGCCGCCCAGCGCTTTGGGAATGTTGTCCGCCTGCGTTGCCGGATCGCTGCCTATGACGGCCTGCAATGCAGCGATAAATGCAAAGGAGCTTCCCAGAAAAGTCGGCATACGCCCGCCGGTGCAAAGATGAAAGATGATGGTGCCAAGCCCCGCCGCAAACAGCGCCACGCCAACGTCCAGCCCGGTCAGCAGCGGAACCAGAATGGTCGCACAGGACATCGCGAAAGCGTGCTGAAGGCCCAGGAGCATCATTTTTCCGGCGCCTACCCTGGGATATTCCTTGGAACCCGGAAAAATTACCTGGTTGATTTTTGAAAAAACGTTCATGTTCTTCCTCCCTCTGCCATTTTTAAACCCTATCGTTAAAAATCTACCCTGTTTTGCCGGCATTGTCAAGACAAAATCCGTCGGTTTCCACGAAAAAATAAAGTATTTCGCCGCTATGAATCTTGTGTAAATTAAGCCTGTTCTTTTTTCGGGGATTATGCTATGATAGAAGTGAATTTTCTTGTACACTTTCCAGCATCAAGCCAAAATTCCCGGGAGGATATCATGATCCATGACGCCTTTTCCGCCGGAGTCGAGCCGGGCGGCCTGTATTCCGGCGATGAAATTAAAGTATTGATTTGTTATCTGCTCATGCACGTCAGCGAGCCGCTTACACGCGATATCGTATCCGATGTGGTGGTGGGCGGCGGCATGGCGAACTATTTTGAAACCGGCGCCGGTCTGGAAGAACTGATTGACCTGCATAATATTGAAGAAGCGGAAGATGGCACGCTGCGCCTGACCGCGATCGGCCAGCAGGCGGCAGAAGCCCTCACGGCACGCATTCCCCTTTCCCTGCGTGAGCGTTCGGTGTCCAGCGCCCAGCGCCTTCTGGCCCGCCGCCGGCGCGAGCGGGAAAACCCGGTCACCATTGAACGCCATGAGGAAGGCTGCATGGTTACCTGCACGATCAATGATGCGGGCATGCCGCTGATGACCTTGCAGCTTTGGGTGGCGGACAACACGCAGGCCAAGCTGGTCAAAGAGCGGTTTATTGACGATCCTTCGGCTTTGTATAAAATGGTTTTGGATCATCTCACCGCCGCCGAAGAGGAAAACACTTAACGGCAAAACCCCTGCCGCAGCTGCGGCAGGGGTTTTGTGTACGCAGGGAAGTTTTTACAGCTGAGCCGCCATGTTGGTGAATTTCTGTTTGGCGCTCTGCACCTTCTGTTCCTCCGCCATCGGGGTGGGATACCAGCCTCTTTTCTGCATCTCCATAAACAGGTCAGCCTGGATGCAGTGCTCATCATGAAGGATATTGAGCATCTCATCGCGTATCGCGGTTGTCGCGCATTCGTTGCTGAACGTGTTGTAAATGCCGGTAATCTCCTTTTGTGAGGTCAGGCAGTCCAACATCATTTCCTGATCCTTCATCGGTATATTCACATTTTGCTCCATCGTTTTTGCCCCTTTCTCTTCCGGCCGGCAAAAGGACAAGCCTTCTGCGCGCAGCGCAGGATTTTTTTAATTCAGAAAGCCCATCAGCTTGTTGAAGTGATTCTGGTGCCGTCCGGCAATCTGTTCACACTGCGTTTTGATCTGCGGATCGGTCGCAAGCGTCGCGTAGGATTTATACTTTTTCACCAGTAACTGCTCGGCGTTCAGCTGGTCTTCCAGAGCGCTGAGCTCTTTTGCGGTAAGCGTCGCCATAAAACATCCTCCCCTGTACAATAAAAATGCGCGGGATTCTTCCCGCGCATTTAGTCTTTCCCGAAAAGGAATAACTATTCCCAAAAACAAACGATAGCTGGCCACACGTTTGCACGTCCGCCCCAACACGGCACGGTTTTTCCTGCCAAAACCACGCCGTACCGGAATCATGTCGGAAAACAATTCACTTCCGGGAAACAATAATTGCCTGCCGGACCGCGGTCTGAACTGGGAAATCTATGCCGCCATTTTTAAAAGCGGTTTGTACGGCCTTTCCGTCCACCGTCACGCAAACCGCGCCGGAAAGATAGGGCAGCTCCAGCCGCTGTACAGCCAGCTGCCCTTCCTCAATCTGAATCACCGTTTTCTCCTGTGTAATTGACACACTGCCCCAGGCGCTGTCCACACTCCATAAGCAGCGGAAGGGTTCGTCGCCGGAATACAGCGGGGAAAACCCGATCATACCGTGCGGCAGATCGAACCGGAATCCACTGTACAGAAGCAGCAGCGAATAACTGGCCATCGAACGGGCATAGTTGCTGCCGCATTCCACTTCATTCCACGGATTGCGCTTTTTGCCGTCGTATCGTCCGCGTACCGCACGCACCAGCCGCAGCCCTTCCTCCTGCATGCCTTCGCTGATCATCAGCGCCGCCAGCTGGTATTCAAAGCCGGTCATGCACTCCTGACAGTACGGCACCGGCACAGCCGGCTTTTTCACCTTATCCGGATAGTCGCAGATCACCGCTCCGGCTTCATCTCCCGTGCAGAATACACGGCAGGGATTGAAAAAGTCCCGCATGCAGGATTTATAATTATAATGATACAGGCTCTCCAATGCCTTTTTCCGCTTGTCTTCATCAAAAATGTCGTCAAGTCCGATAATGCGGGCGTGCCACTGTGCTGTCATCTGGTCAATGCTGCAGCCATGATCGATCTGGTATTTCATCTCGCCGCTTTCCTCGTTCCAGTAAGCGTTTACCGCATCCTGCCCATAGCGCTCCAGTATGGCTTTATCCCTAAGATCGACCTTCTGCTCAAAATATTTCCCATTGAAAAGTATTTCATTGCAGAAACGGCGGCCGTTTGCATACAGCCCGCGGTATTCCGCCGCAGCATCCGCTTCGCCGAGATAATCCGCCATTTCCGCCGCCGCATTCAGTGCCCCGAGATAAAAGCCCTCCAGCCAGGAGTTTGGCCCAAACAGCTCCATGTCCAATGTGTGATGCTGCCGGCCATCGATCACGCCATCCTTATCTGCATCCCAACGGTACGGATTCTGCGGATGCCAGGCATATTCCAGCGACTGCTTCACCCGCGGCCAGATCGACCTGAGCCAATCGTCATCACCGCACAGCTTCCAGTCGCGGTATACGCGCATGATTTCTCCCATCTGGCCGTCAACACAGGGATGAAACGGCAACGGCTCCTTTCCCAGAGGAAGCAAAATCCGAAAAGACATCCGTCCGTTTTCCAAAAAGTCATACCGATAGCTTGCTGTATGCATCGAACGCTCCAGCCGGGGGAATAAAAAAGGCATGGCATAGGCGTAATTCCAGACATGGGTGCAGCTGCCCTCACAGCTGCCGCAATGCTCCGAAACGCCTTCAAAACCGTACAGCGTGCCATCCTCCAGACGCCAGACCGTCGGTGATTTGAGAACCGCCAAGTTGGCAGAAGCCGCGTCCAGTACCTCCGGCGGCAGCGTGGAGGAAAACAGCGTATCCGTAAAACGCCGTGTACGCCCGTACAGGCTATCCCACTGCCGGAGTCCCTGTACCGCCACCTCTGCCGAAGACGCATATTGTCCCGCATAATAGTTCTTCCAGCTTCCGCCGAGCGTTTGATCGGGTGCAGGGGCATAAATCGGTGCCCAGTCATACAGATTATTGGGGAAATACCAAGCGATAATAAACCGGACCGTCCGTTTTTCTCCCGATCCCGCGATAACTGCAGCCGTCAGGGTCGCCATATCCCGGTTGCCGGGCTGCTCGTATTTTCGCTCCGGCATGGGCACGGTGTCGGTAAATTCCTTCCAGAAAATGGTCGGCCCATCAAACCAGGCACCGCGGAACCAATATTCCTGAAGGCGCACCTCGTCGCCGTCAGTGGCTGCCGTGATGCTGCCGTAACGCGGTTCCTCTTTGTCCAGAACATTCTGTTCCAGCGTTATATACGAAACACCATCCGACTGCCTGCCATTATTGATCGCCCCCTGCGAAAAACAATTGCCCGCCGACAGAGCTACCGTATAGGTGACCGGCGCCGCGGTCGGGTTTTCCAGTTCTATCTCAAAAAATGCCGCCGGCATACCGGAGGCATCCGCATCCAAAGGAATAAACGGATTAAAAGCGGTCATTGTTACGCTGCCGGGAAAATGGGGATCGGAAAAGACCAGCTCTGCAATCGGAAAGGTCCCCTTAAAACGGCAGTCTGAAAAATGCGGGAATCCCGCCATTGTTCCAAAATCCGCACCAAAACCATAGCCCGGGCACTGCCAATGACCGGCCCCGCCGCCATACTGTCCGGCCAGATCCTTTTTCAAATCTCCCGTCAGTACCCGCGCATCCAGCAGCCGGCCATCCTGTTCCGCTTTAACAGCGAAATGGCTCATGCCATTAAGTGAACCCTTATTCGGACGATTATAGATTTCCCAGTCTATCAATCTGCCGTTGCCGCCCAGACCAATGCAGCCGGTTCCAATACCGCCCAGCGGAAAGGATATTTCCCGGGCCTGCTCACCTGCATAAATAAAATCCGGTTTTTCTGCACACATATCCTGTTACCACCCAATCGCTATATTCTGCATGGATGAAACAAGTATAACAGGAAAAAGGCAGCAGAGCTAGGCAGATTTATGCTGTATTACCTGCACATCTTGCTAAAATTCACGCGCAGCGGCTGCGGCGTACCACTTCCAGATCCACCACGCGGCGGCATACGGCAGACACGGACTGCGTATTCTGCGGATCACGCATCGTCTGCTGCATAGCGGCCATCTGCGCCGCACGCTCAGCTGCGGCCTTTTTCTGTGCGCTGCGCGCTGCACGCCGTGCGGCAACCGTATCCTTGTGCATAGCTCCGGCACAGCACAGCAGCACCGTCAGCCGCAGAATCACCAGCATTATAGCGATCACTGGATACGTTCCGAATGGAACAGTTCCGGCGCACAGCATATCCACAGCGCAAAAACCAAGCGGCACCAGCGCAACGCGGCGTGTCTGCGCAAAATGTGCCTTATTGATCATATACAAAAAGGTGGCTCCCATCATAAGAATACTAATCAGGCTCTCCCACATATCCATCACCCTATCGTTAACATTCGGCAGCAGAACCGCCGTTCACCTGCGCGGTCAAAGCAGAACGCTTGTTCCGAACAAATGTTTACAACGTCATTATATCATCGCTTTTGGAAAATGCAAGAGGTTTACCGAAAAAATGTTCGATATTTTTTAAGCCCTTCTGTTTTGCAGGCAAACAGAAGGGCTTTGTGTCAGGATATTTTCAGCTGCAGCCGGAATTTGTCCGAAATCATGGCAATAAATTCGGAGTTTGTCGGTTTGCCGCGGCCATTATGGATGGTATAACCGAAATACGAATTCAAAACATCCACATCCCCGCGGTCCCATGCAACTTCGATCGCATGGCGGATCGCGCGCTCGACACGGGACGAGGTGGTATTGTGCTTTTTAGCAACGGCCGGATACAGTCTTTTGGTTACAGCATTGATAATATCGTCGTCATCGATCGCCATAAGAATGGCGTCGCGCAGATATTGATACCCCTTAATATGGGCAGGCACACCGATTTGATGGATAATTTCCGTCACTTTGATTTCCAGCGAACTGCCGGCCGTGCTGACCTGTGCCGGAGCAGAACGCTTCACCGGCTCTGAAGAGGTCTTGCCGCAGATAGCAAGAATCCGTTCCGACATGGCTTCCGCATCGAAAGGCTTGAGAAAATAGTAATCGGCTCCCGCCAGCAGCACTTCCCTCTCCAGATTCGGATTGTCATAGCCGGACATGACCATCGTGCGCGGTGCCGGAGATAAACGCATAGCTTTGATTCCTTTAATCACGCCAATCGCATCGACATGCGGCATAAAGAAATCCATTATTACAACATCCGGATGGGATTTTGAAACCTCGTCCAAAACCCGCTGTCCGTCTTTTTCTACCATTTGTGTCTCGATGCCATACATATGCATCACCGAAGAACACGGAACGCCAAAACTTTCGCTGTTATCCGCCAGCATAACCTTGATTTTCTTCTCCATTTTTCCCAAACCTCTCTTTTGCTATTTTTTGGCAGTTCCAAGATTACCATATAATGGAATAAAATGCAATACCTTGGCAATAGTTTTTTTGGAATTTGGGAGAAAATATTTTCAGGCAGAAGAAAAACAGCGAATTGCGAAATTCATACGATAAATTTCGTGCCGTTTCGCAGAGAAATCGGCCTCTTTTGTAAAATCATAAGATTTACGCAGCGTTTTCCTGTTTGACAGTCTCACAGGTTTTCAGCATGTTTTCCGCAAAAATCGCAAACCCTTTTGTGGGATCATTTACAAACACATGCGTAACCGCACCGATAAGCTTTCCATCCTGTAGAATCGGTGATCCGCTCATACCCTGTACGATCCCGCCGGCCTGTTCCAGCAAATCGGGATCGGTTATTTCAATGACCATATTGCGTGTCGGCGAGCTGTCATTGTACCTCACCTGATCAATCCGGATATCATAGAGCTTCGGGGTTACGCCATCCAGCGTTGTCAGCACTTGAGCGTCGCCGGTTTTCACCTGCTGCTTCATCGCCACCGGCACCGGATCACCATTTACCGGAATCTGGCTGAGGGTTCCGTATATGCCGGTTTCTCCATTGACCGTCAGCCTGCCGAGCGTGCCGCTTTCAAATCCTCCCCGCAGTTCACCGGGTTCCCCGCTTTGTCCGCGCACAATGCTGTAAATGCGTGCCGGAACAATCTCTCCTGCCGCCAGCGGCAGTGTTTCACCGGTATCCACATCACAGACCGCATGTCCGAGTCCGGCAAAAACATTGTATCCGGGCCGATAAAAGGTGAGAGTACCGATGCCGGCAGAACTGTCGCGCACCCACAGACCGGCCTTCCATCGATTTTCATTGACTGACTTGGCCGGTGTAAACTGAACATCAAAGGCAATATTGTCCCGTCGGATATGAAAGGTCATGGCTTTTCCTTCGGACACTTCGACCAGCTTAGCCACCTGATCGGTGCTCGTCACCGTAGTACCGTCGATACTGACGATCACATCCCCGGTTTTTATTCCCGCGGACTTCGCCGGATTGAAGGCACCTGCTGCGGTATCCACATCGGACATGCCCACAACGAGAACACCATCGGTAAACATTTTGATACCAAATGGCGTACCGCAGGGGATAACCATTTCCTGTTCCACCACGCGGACCGTCACCTGCTTGACTGGGAACAGACCGAAAAGCTTGAGATTTGCCGTATAGGTACTGCCGGCATTGAGTGCCGCCACCTCGAGCGATTCCCCGTTGCTGCCCATCGTTTCCTGTACCGAAACCGCCCCATCCAGATGCAGAGAAGAGCCTTCCACCACGCTGAACTGTTCCGGCATTTGGCCCGACAGCACCGTTACCGCGGTCATCAGCAGGCCGCAGACAGCGGTCAGCGCTGCGCTCAGGCTTTTTATCATTTTTTTCATATTTTCATCCCTTTCGCCAGAAAAGAACATTCCTCCGCTTAATCGGAGGATGCTATTACTCTTTCCCCGGCGGCACAAACTATTTACCCAGTATTTTTTTCGGCGTATTACTTTTTGGCTGCGCTGGAAAGCGGCGCCTTACCTGTTTTTTTAAGAAAACCCTTGTCCTGAAAACAAAAATATGGTAATCTGATTGCACATCCGCCGCGGCCAACGCGCCGGAAGTCTACTGACGAAAGGGTTCGTTATCCAATTATGGGCGTTGTGAAAGGCATGCTGGAAGTCACCCTGTCGCTGAATAAATCGACATGTTATTTTATGAAAACCGGAAAATGCTCGCTGAACGTCGTCGCTGACTATGCTGTATCCGGCTTTACCAAAACCGCGCCGAACGACCTGCTGTACTGCCCGCGGCTTTACCGCGCGATGCGCAGCGGCGAGAGGATGAAGCCAATCCTGATCATCCCCTGCGAATGCGGGCACGCCGAGGTGGTGTCTGGAAATCAGCGGGCCTGCATCGCCGGGCAGAAAGGGTTGGAGCTGGCCATGGAAGCCGCGGATCCGGATGTTTCCAAGGAATCATGCTGCGTATGCGGCGGACAGATTACTTTTGAAAAAAACAGCGGCGGCAACCGCATTGTCGCGGTGAAAGCCGTCATCCAGAAGGAAAAAGATGAATAAATCTCCCCCGCGTACCGGATGTGCGCGGGGCTTTTTTGATCTTGCCGGTTTCCGAGCCTTGTTCAGGATTGCCATCTATTGCCCCGAAACGGCATTTTTTCTCGTATAAGCTTCGGCTGGAAAACCGGTAAGGAATGGTATAAAATAAAGAAAACAGCTTCAAAAAACAAGCGGGAATGGGATGAACGATGAACAAGCAGGGAGACGATCGTCTTTTTCTGGAGTGTGAGCGGTGGCGCGTTTTCGCGGTGCTGATGGTCGCGGCCGGATTTCTGGGGGCCTTCACCTACACGCTGCGCGGCGGCGTATTCTGTAATGCGCAGACCGGTAACTTTCTGCTCATGGCGATTGAGCTGGCCGACGGCAACTTACGGCGCGCCGCCTATTACCTCATCCCCATCGCCGCCTATTTCCTCGGCGCGGTGGTTTCCGAGTTGATGCCGATCGGGCTGCACCGTGTCGGCCGCATCCGCTGGGATACGCTGCTTGTGGGCATCGAAGCGGCGGTGCTGGCGCTGCTCGGCCTTCTGCCGGAGAGTGCGCCCTATCCCCTTTCCCAGGTGACCATCACCTTTTTGTGCTCCATGCAGTACAACACCTTCCGGCAGGCCAGAGGGGTGCCGATGGCCACCACCTTCTGTACCAACAACCTGCGGCAGGCCGCCATCCATCTTGTGCGCTGGCTGCGCAAAAAGGACGACGACAGCCGTTTCCGGCATTTCAGCTATCTGGGCATCCTGCTGATGTTCGTTCTGGGTGCAGCGGCCGGCACGGTGCTGTGCCGTTTGTTCGCAGGCCGTGCCGTTTGGGGCGCCGCTCTTCTTCTCCTGCTGCTGTTTGCCGACCTGCTGCACGCCGATCTGGTCCGGGAAAAGCACCTGATCAACCGCAAGCCGCGCGGGCATTGATCGTGTCCCGCCCCCTTTATCTCCTTTTAAGAAAGCGCCTCCAAACCTAAGCCAGTCAAGTTTCCGCACGTGCGGCACCGTGTTCTTTTTTCCTTTTCAGGCATAATCAGCGGGCTGTCCTGACTATGCTTTAAGAGAACGGGAACGAACCGGTGCCGTTTTTCGAAGCGGCACCTGCGCGTGTTTGCTCCTGTCCGGAAAAAGCAAGGAGGCGCCCGCCATGTATTGCTGTCTGCGCATAAAAAAGACGGTCTGTCTGGTGCTGGCTTTCGTTGTGCTGCTCCTGCTGCCGGCGGCAGCACTGATGCGTTCGGCTGCCGCCGCATCCGAGCCTGCCGATACGGTCAGCCTGCCGATCATCATGTATCACAGCCTGCTGAAGGATCCTGCGCGTCAGGGAAAATACATCGTATCCCCCGACGATTTTGAAAGCGACCTGCGCTATTTGCAGGAAAACGGCTACACCACAGTAGTGATGCAGGATGTGATCGATTATGTCATAGATGGCAGACCGCTGCCCGAAAAGCCGATCGTTCTCACCTTCGATGATGGTCATTACAACAATTATGTTTACGCCTTTCCGCTTCTGAAAGCTTACGACAGCCGCATCGTGATTTCTCCGGTGGGCGCTTATACCGATCAATACAGCGAAACCGGCGAACGCAACGCGAATTACAGCTATCTGGTATGGGAGGATCTGCGCACAATGCAGGAATCCGGTTACGTCGAACTGCAGAACCACACCTATGCGATGCACAACAGCAAGGGCGGGCGCAAAGGCGCTGCGCGGCAGCGCGGCGAATCCCTTGAACAATACCGTCAGGCGCTGTCTGCAGATCTGACCCGTATGCAGGAACAGATGGCCGCCCACACCGGGTTTACACCGACCACCTTCACCTACCCCTTCGGCGCCGTCAGCCCGGAATCGGTGCCGATTCTCCGTGAACTGGGTTTTACCGCCACGCTGACCTGCGAGTACCACGTCAACCAGCTGACCCATGATCCCGACTGCCTGTACGGGCTGGGCCGCTACCTGCGGCCCGCCGGTGTGGACTCCGCCGCCTTCTTCTCCGCTATTCTCAGCTAATGCCTTGGTAGCGGCTGCATGCAGTAAAGCCCAAAAAACACGGCGCCGCAGCCGATCGGCTGCGGCGCCGTGTTTTTTTCCGACTCATCGAATCTCAGCCGTATACTCACCCTATAAACGCCCTGGCAGGCATCTGCCCGCCCGCGCCTGTGTCCGTTTCGGCGAAGCACTGCGTATTTTCTCATGCATCGGCCGGTCGCCGTATGGGCATGCCTGGCAGACTGCCGCGCCTTTTTCCACACATAAGCCGGTAAGTACCGGCAACACTATCTTATGCAGTCCTGTCCGGCGAAGTCCGTCATTTTACTGGAATTTTTCCCGTTCTTTTCCTTACGGCGATTGACAAACGCGCGGCAAACTGCCATACTGAAAAAAAGAAAACGAAATGAGGGGTTAAGCATGGCGCAGCCTGCCGCGCGCGAACCCGGGCACTCACGCATCCGTTTCACCAAACCCGAAAAAAGCTGGATCCTGTACGACTGGGCCAACTCGGTTTATGCCACCAATATGATGGCCGCTATCTTCCCGATTTATTACGCCTCGGTCGCCGGCGATGCCGGGGACAAATGGTGGGGCATCGGCGTTTCCGCCGCCTCCCTGCTCATCGCAGTGATGGCGCCGGTGCTCGGCGCCATCGGCGATTTCCGCGGCATGAAAAAGCGCATGCTGACCGCATTTCTGATTATCGGCGTCGCCTTCACCGCGCTGACTGCCTTCGTCGGCAGCTGGCAGTGGATGCTCATCGGCTATGTCCTCTCCCACATCGGGTATTCCGGCGCCAACGTCTTTTACGATTCCTTTTTGACCGATGTGACCGAGGGCGAACGGATGGACAAGGTTTCCGCCTGGGGCTATGCAATGGGCTATCTGGGCGGCAGCACCATCCCGTTTGTTATCTCCATCGTCTTCCTGCTGGCTACCGGTTTCAGTGTGACAGCAGTGAAGTTTTCCATTCTCATCACCTGCGTATGGTGGGCGGTTTTTTCCATCCCACTGCTTAAAAACGTCCATCAGGAGCACTACGTGGATACGACGCCCCGCCAACTGGTTTCCTCTGCGATGCGTAATCTTGCCGGCACCATGAAGGCGATTCTGCACAACCGCGGCGTACTGGTGTTCCTGCTGGCCTATTTCTTCTACATCGACGGCGTGAACACGGTGATTTCTCTGGCGACCAACTACGGCGCCACCCTCGGGCTCGGTTCCACCGGCATGATTCTCGCACTGCTGGTTACCCAGATTGTCGCAGTGCCCTGCTCCATCCTCTTCGGCCGCCTCGCCAAACGGCTCGGCTCGGTCAACATCATCATCGGCGCCATCGCCGTCTATTTCGTCATCTGCAGCGTCGGCTTTTTCATGGGACAGAATGTGGAGCCCTATCAGCTGGATTACACCCGCATGGTGGATGACGCTTCCGCAGGCTATGCCGGGCAGTTCACCGGGGCCGACCGGAAAACAATGGAGCAGATTCTCGCCGACCTCCGGGAGGACGGCAAGGATGCGCTGGCGGCGGACGACCGGCAGGCTGCTTTTTACGCTGAGGAGGCGGACGGGAGTCTGTCGGGCGTGCTGGGCGGTATACTCGGCCGTTTACAGGACGAGGAGAACACCCGGTACGTCTTTACCGATGGTGCGGCGCGCGAAAAGGCGCTGTCGTTGGTCGGGCAGCTGCGTGAGCCGCTGGCCGCTTTCGCTGCCGACGGCGGCAAACAGGCCGACTATCAGGATGCGCTCGCCTTCTCGTCGCTGCTGTTCTGGCTGATGGCGGTACTGGTGGGCACAGTGCAGGGCGGTATTCAGGCGCTGTCCCGCTCCTATTTCGGGCAGCTGGTCCCGCCGAACCGTTCCAACGAGTATTTCGGCTTCTTCGATATTTTCGGCAAGTTCGCGGCGGTGATCGGGCCGCTGCTGTATTCGCTGTTTTACATGCTGACCGGCCGCGCTTCCATCGGCATCATCAGCCTGATGATCCTGTTCGCGCTCGGGGGCATCATTCTGGTGGCCGGACGACGGCGTCTGCGCTCGGCGGCGCTGACCCATTCGGCGGATTAAAAAAGCGGCTTGAACGCATGCGTTCAAGCCGCTTTTTAATTCCGTATCATGCGTTATCCGCAGGGAATACGATCCCCGCCTGCCGGCGGATATTGTCGAGCACGGCCATACTGCTGCGCGACCAGGTCGTATAGGGCTCACACGATGCGGCGGCTTCGATCAGCCCGGCAAACCGCTGTGCTTCGTACACCATATTATTCTCCGCCGTCGGCACATCGATAACCTCCGGTATGCCGACGCGCGGACAAAAGGTCAGCCGGCGGATATCCTGGATGCGGTCGATCCGCAGGCAGCCGTTTTCTCCGCAGATTTCGCTTTCCCCCGCGTCGTCGTTGATCTTGGAATACCGCAGCAGAACCTGCTTATCGGTATACGAGGCAAGAGCGCTGCCCGCACCGTCCACCCCGTTTTCCAGAAAAACCGCATCCGCCTTTACCTGCGCGGGCAGGCCGAACAGTGCCGCCATCGGGTAAACGCAGTATACCCCGATATCCATCAGCGCGCCATTGGACAGCTCCGGCCGGAACGCGTTTTCAATGACGCCGCGTTTAAAGTTGTCGTAGCGCGAGGAATACTGACAGAACACAAACGACGCCTGCCGTATCGCGCCGAGACGCGGCAGCAGTTCCTGCAGGCGGGCAAATCCCGGCGCAAAAACTGAGCGCATCGCTTCAAGCAGCACGGCACCGCCCTCCTGCGCCGCCGTCTCCATCGCGTCCCATTCCCGTCGGTTGGACGCCGCGGGCTTTTCGCACAGCACATGTTTGCCCGCACGCAGCAGCCGCACCGCCTGCTCACTGTGGAAAGCGTTCGGGCTGGCGATATACACCGCATCCACCCGCTCATCCTCCGCCAGGGCATCCAGGCTGTCAAAGGCAAGCCGGGCGCCGTATTCGGCACCGAAGGCCTTTGCCCGCTCGAGCGAACGCGAATACGCCCCCGCAAACTGCAGCCGCGGCACCTCGGCGGCAACTGTCAGGAAATTCCGCGTAATCGTACTTGTTCCGATCACTGCAAAACGTATCACGATCATTCTCCCTGTTTCCCGCCGCGGGTACGGCGCCAGTAGCTGCCCATGCTGACCCCCGGTTTTCCGGTGATATCCTCTCCTACGCAGTCCGGCGCAGTAAACGCCTCGGCTTCGGCAATCGACGGGAACTCCACCTCGGCATACAGAAACGAGGTCGCTTCCCCTTCATCCGCCAGGCTGCATTCGAGTTTTTTGCCGTCCGGCAGGGCGTACACACGGTAGTCCTTCCGGATCAGCGGGCCTTTGACAAGGGAACGCAGCTGTTCAAACTGCTCCGCTGTCAGCGGCATCTCGGTCTCCTCCCGGGCGAGTTTTCCCTCCCCCTTAAAGCACAGCTCATAGGTGGTGCCCTCTGCGGTGCGTTTACTGCGGATGCGCACGGTCGGGCGGGTGCACAGATAGCCCTGCTCCACCGCCGCGCGGGTGAGCTCCGGCAGGTTTTCCGGGAACTTGTCCAGTTTATATTTGCGTTCTATTTCCAGCGGCATCGATGATTTCCTCCCACATCAACGGCATTCCCGCGCTTATTTCAGCGCTTCATAAGCATCCCGCACCGTACGCACACCGATGATCTCGGCGCCGTCCGGGCGCACCGACAGATTTTTCAGGTTAGGTTTGGGCAGGATGATCCGGGTGAAGCCAAGGCGCGCCGCCTCGCTGATGCGCGCCTCTGCCTGCGATACCGAACGGATCTCCCCGGCCAGCCCGATTTCCCCGAACGCCACCACCCCTTCCGGCACCGGCGTATCCTTTAGGCTGGACACCAGCGCGAGCGCCACCGGCAGATCCGAAGCCGGTTCATCCAGCCGCAGGCCGCCGACGACGTTGACGTAGGCGTCAAGGTTGGCGAAAAAGTAGCCCTCCCGCTTTTCCAGCACCGCCAGCAGCAGCGACAGCCGGTTATAGTCAAAGCCCGTGGTCATCCGGCGCGGATTACCGAAGCCGGTGGGCGACACCAGCCCCTGCACCTCCGCGAGCAGCGGACGGGAGCCCTCCATCGCGCAGGCCACACAGGTGCCGCTGACGTTGACCGGGCGGCCGCTGAGCAGCATCATGGAGGGATTCTCCACCTCATACAGCCCGCGGTCGCGCATCTCAAACACGCCGATCTCATTCGTCGAGCCGTAGCGGTTTTTCACACAGCGCAGCATGCGGTAGCTGGTATGCCGGTCGCCTTCAAAATACAGCACGCAGTCCACGATGTGCTCCATCACCTTCGGGCCCGCGATGGCGCCGTCCTTATTCACGTGGCCGACGATAAAGGTCGGCGTATCGATTGCCTTGGTCGCCCGCATGATCGCCGCGGTGCACTCCCGCACCTGGGTGACGCTGCCGGGTGAGGAGGCCACCTCCGCGAGATTCATCGTCTGGATGGAGTCAATGATCAGGATATCCGGCTTTTCCGCGTACAGGTTCGCAATCACCGAGGCCACGTCGGTCTCGCACAGCACATACAGGTTATCGCTCTGCACGCCCAGACGCGCCGCGCGCAGCTTGATCTGCCGCTCGGATTCCTCGCCGGACACATACAGGATCTTCAGCTTCCGGCCCAGATGCTCGCAGATTTGCAGCAGCAGGGTCGATTTGCCGATGCCTGGGTCTCCGCCGATAAGCATCAGCCCGCCCCGCACAATTCCGCCGCCGAGCACACGGTCGAGTTCCGCCATACCGGTCTTATAGCGCTCTTCGCCCTGCGGGTCAATATCCGCAATGCGCCGCGCACGCCCGCTGCCCGGCGTCCCGCCCGGCACCCCCGCCGGCGCCGGCTTGGCCGGTGCGCGCAGTTCCTCCTCCATCGTGTTCCACTCCCCGCAGGACGGGCAGCGGCCATACCATTTCGGCGACTCGCAGCCGCAGGCCGAACACACGAACACCGTTTTATTTTTGGCAGCCATAGCGTTTTCCTTCCTTTATCGTTTCCCTTCCGGGTCTCTTTACTCCCGCGAAATAACCGGCGTTATTCCAGACCGTAATCCAGCAGTCCAGCGGCAATCGCCAGCGCCATCTGCCGCTGGTAATCGGCCGTTTTCAGCTTTTCCCGCTCCGCTTCGTTCGACAGGAACCCGCATTCCACCAGCACCGCCGGTTTGGAGGTCTGATGCAGCAGGTAAATATCCTTGGTACCCTTTTTCAGCTCCCGCTTATTCTCCGGCTGGAGAAGCGATACCACCCGGCCGCGCACGCTTTCCGCGATCGCCTGACTCTCCGGCCGGTTGGCCGAATAGAACACCTGCGTGCCGGAATACTGCGAGGCGGTAAACTTATTTTCATGGATGCTCACCGCATAATCCGCCTCTTCAAACAGCTTGAGCCGGTTTTTCATGTCGCTGATCTTCTGCTGCCGCAGCGTGGTCACCTCCGGATCATGGATGGACACATCGCTGTCCCGCGTCAGGCGCACATCACAGCCGAACAGGCGGAGCATATCGGCCAGCGGCAGCGCTATCGCCAGATTGATATCCTTCTCCTGCGTGCCGTCCGCACCGACCGCGCCGCCGTCCGCGCCGCCATGACCGGGATCCACCACCACGACCGGCCCGCTGCGTTCGCCCGGCACATGCGCCGGGGCAACCTGCTCCACCGCCAGCACCACCACAAATACAAACGCCACCAGCAGCGACGGCACGGCCATCCGCTTCCAGAACCTTCTGTCTTTCATCCACACCACCCCGTTCATCCTATGTTTTCCGGCGTGGGTTTATGTTCAGTATACCATCCTTTCCCCGCCCGTACAACCACAAAAAGCCCGCCGCAGATTCTTCCGCGGCGGGTGTCGGTCAATTTTCCTGATTGAAGCGGGCCAGAAACGCTTTGGTGCGTTCGTTTTCCGGATGGTCGATAACCTGATTCGGATCGCCTTCCTCCACAATGACGCCGCCGTCCATGAAGATCACCCGGTCGGATACCCCGCGGGCAAATGCCATCTCATGGGTGACGATCACCATCGTCATATGCTCTTCCGCCAGCGAGCGGATGACCTTGAGGATTTCGCCGGTCAGCTCCGGGTCGAGCGCGGAGGTCGGTTCGTCAAAAAACAGGATATCCGGCTGCATTGCGAGCGCACGGGCGATCGCCACCCGCTGCTGCTGCCCGCCGGACAGTTCGCACGGATATGCGTCCGCCTTATTCTCCAGCCCGACTTTTTTCAGCAGTGCACGGGCGTTTTCCTCCGCCTCCTGCCGCGGCTTCTTTTCCACCCGCACCGGCGCCTCGGTCAGGTTGCGCAGCACCGAATAGTGCGGGAACAGGTTGAAATTCTGAAACACCAGGCCGAATCGGCGGCGTATCTGCTGCAAAACCGCTCCGGAGCTGTACACCGCGTGGCCGTTCTCCCCTGTCTTCGCCATCGTCAGGTCGCCGTAGGCAATCTCGCCCGCATCCATCTTTTCCAGCAGCGTACAGCAGCGCAGCAGCGTCGATTTACCCGAACCGGACGGTCCGATCACCGAGAGCACCTCACCGGCATGGATATCGAAGGAAATGCCCTTGAGCACTTCATTGCTGCCGAACGACTTGGTCAGGTCTTTTACCGTGAGTATCGCCATCAGGGCACCTCCTTACTGATAATAGCTGAGCTTTTTCTCCGCGATGCTGAAGCCCTTGGATATCGCTGTATTCATCACCAGGTAGAAAATACCAGCTGTAACGATAGGCAACAAAGAAACATAACTTGACTGAAGCTTATTAGCCAGAGCGGTAATTTCCACCACAGCAATCACCTGAGCAAGCGATGTATCCTTAACCAGAGTCATGAATTCGTTTCCCATCGGTGGCAACACGCGCTTAAGCACCTGCGGCAAGATGACGCGAAAAAAGGTCTGAGTCTTGGAAAAGCCGAGCACATTCGCTGCTTCCCATTGGCCGCGCGGCACTCCCTCGATGCCGGAACGATAAATTTCCGCAAAGTAGGCGGCATAGTTGAGCGAAAACGTCACAATCGCCGCTACCAGCCGAGAACTGAAAGGTAGACAAAACCAGAAAAAAATCAGCTGTAGCATCAACGGCGTGCCGCGCATCACCAGCAGATACATCCGAATTGCCCAACTCAAAGGCTTAATCCGAGACATACGTCCTACTGCCAAAACCAATCCCAGAGGGAGAGAAAAAAGCAGGGTAAACAAAAACAGTTCCAACGTGGTAACCGAAGCCCCCAGCATCCGTTGAAGCATAAGCACAATCTGATCAAGCGACATGTTTCCCATTTACAAGGTCGTCCTTTCTTATCCAAAATATGGGTAAGAGAACCATCCGTTCGGACAGGTTAACGATAAAATTATCCTATTGCGTCAACAGGCACAAATAAGGACCGGTTCAAACCGGCCCTTATAAGAGCAACAAAAATTATGCCGCCGTGTCTTTCTCCAGATCTGTCATATGGGCAATGTAATACCGTGCCACGACCTCATCCATAATTACAGCATCACCTGTTCCTTTGGACAGTTCATACATCGCCAACACGTTATTTTCCACTTCACTGCCTTTGCCATCCTTCAGGGATTCTTTGATGTCCGGACGACCATCCAGAGCCTCTACCGCGGTGGAACCAGCCTGCAGGATCACCGACTTGTCTTTCAAATCATTCAGCGAATTAATGTTGTTTGCCTTTAAGGTAACGACCACTTGCCGGTTCTTCATATACGGCTCACTCAGATTCATGGCAGCGTCCCGTTCTTCATTTACCGACATACCGTTCCAGACGCAGTCAATATTGCCTCCGTTAAGTTCGCTGACGTTCTGCGCCCATTTGATCGGTTGCAATTTCAGACTGACACCCAGCTTTTCGCATACAGCTTTGGCTAAATCAATATCGAACCCGACAATCTCCCCGTCCTTGTCATAGCCCATCGGCGGGAAAGAGTCATCCAGTCCCAAAATAAGTTCGCCCTTATTTTTCACTTTTTCCAGCGAATCATCGTCAGACTCGACAGGGGTAAATTCCGCAGGAATTATGGTAATATCTTCTCCAAACCATTTTTTGGAAATCTCAGCAGCTTTACCTTCTTTGTTCAGTTCAACCAATGCCTTCTGCACCGCATCACGCAGAGTCTGATCCTCTTTACGGAAACCAATCGCGTATACTTCGTTGGATAGTCCTTCATCCAACACCACATATTCAGCCTTTTTAGACGAACAACCAGCCAGTAGTACCGCTACCATCAGCGCCGCGGCAGCCAAAGCCAAAATCCGTTTCATACCCTATAATACTCCTCACTTCGTCAATTTTCTCTTTGGTAAGAGATTTTCCGCTTAGTATTGTACACTATCCTGTTAGCAAAGTAAAGTGCGAAATATTTATTTTTCTGAAATCACGAGAAAATCGATGATTTTTTGTGATTAAACGAGATTGAATGAGGTATTCAGCAATATTCGCCCCCAAATCGCCCGGTTTGTCAACTGAACACAATTGAGGTTCATATGAACTTGTGATATACTGATCACGAACTTGAAAAAAGTTCCAAAAACCGTAAAGGAGGCTGCCTATGACCGGTAATCTGCCGGGAACCACGCTCCCGCTGCCGGAAGGGCAGCAGGATGCGCTGTTCACCGTGCTGGATCCAATTTTCGCGGTTTCCCCCGGCGGGCTGCTGCTCTCCCAGGTCACCGAGCTGACCGGACTCGGCGCCGCTACCATCCAGAACTGGGTGAAGCGCGGCTGGGTATCTAACCCGGTCAGCAAGCGCTACGGCGAGCTGCATGTGGCGCGCATCCTGCTGATCAACCTGCTGCGGCCGGCCATGAAGCTCGAAAGCATTGCGGCGCTGCTGCGGTACGTCAACGGCAGCGTGGATGACCGCACTGACGACATCATCCCCGAAACGCAGCTGTACAGCCTGCTGTGCAGCGTACTGACCCGTCTTGAACCGCAGGACAGCATTATCACGCACGAGTCCATCATAACCCTCATCGGTGCGCAACTTGAGGGCTATGAGGGGCCCGTGGCCGATGCGAAAGAACGTTTGGAAAATGCCATGCGCATTATGGTGCTCAACATCGCGGCGTCCCGCCTGATGCAGCAGGCCGACGCGCTGTTCAGGCAAATTTCCGCTGTTTCTCGGGCATGAATCCCCGTTTTCGAGCATAGGAAACAACCGTGGTTGTTCACCGGTAGCGGTTCCCTGTATTGTCGGCGTATTGTCGGCCGGAAAATTGACGTAAAGGAGGTTTATTTATGCTTGAGAGATGGGTATCTTTGTCGGTTGTTCAGCAGATACTTTACCTCATCGCCATCCCGGCTGCCCTGCTTCTGCTGTTACAGCCCCTTCTGCTGCCGACAATAGATTGAAGAAAAGGAGGCTTACTCATGTTTGCCTGGTGGGAATCCCTGCAGAACATACAGAGGGTATTTTACCTCATCGCTATCCCCGCCACGCTCATCCTGATTTTGCAGACCATTCTGCTGCTGTTCGGGATGGGCCATGACAGCGAAACCGACATCGATCACGACGTGGATCACGATATCGGCGACCACGATGCGGCCGGTGATGGTGCAAACCACGAGGCCGGCCTGCGTATCCTGACGGTGCGCGGCATCGTCGCGTTCCTCGCCGTGTGCGGCTGGGTCGGCGTGGCCCTCACCGACCTCGGGGTCAGCATGCCGCTGACCATCTTCATCGCCATCCTCTGCGGTCTGGCCGCTATGCTTCTTGTGGCGGTTCTGCTGCGGGCAGCCACCAAAATGCAGCAGAGCGGCAATCTGGACATACGCAACGCCATCGGGGTAACCGGTGAGGTGTATATCCCGATTCCGGAGGGCGGCAAGGGCAAGGTGACCCTGATCCTGCAGGAACGCTTTTCCGAGCTGGACGCCATGTGCCCGTCCGGCGCCCTGAAGACCGGCGTACCGGTCAAGGTGACCGACGTGCTCGAAAACGGTACGCTGATCGTCACCCCACTGCAGTAGTTTTGGCACAAGCGGCTTCCGCCCGTAAAAAGTAAAGATAAGCCGGCGCAAACCCGGCCCGCCTTCTCTGTTGCAGGATGTCGCTCATCTGCGTTTTCGTCCTCAGCCCTGTCGGACAACATTCTGCGCAAGAGGAGGTCGAAAAATTTCGGAGAGCGGAAAGAAGGCAGGGCAAGGCGCCTGACCGCGGCATGCTGCCGCATGCCAAAGGAAGGAAACGACGCCTCGCTTTTCTTCCACCGCCGAAATCGTGTCGTGTTCGTGCCTGCTTGTCTTAAGTACATTAAGTAAAGGAGTGTTTTGTGCTATGCCAATGCCCATTCTTGCCGCCGCGTCTATCCCCACCAGCGTCCTGATCACCGTCGTGGTGGTCGTCCTGCTGGTATTCAGCATGATCCTGGTGATCGTGTCCCGGTTCCGCCGCTGTCCCTCCGACAAGGTGATGGTCATCTACGGTAAGGTCGGTCAGAACAAGGACGGCACCGCGCGCTCGGCCAAGTGCATCCACGGCGGCGCGGCGTTCATCATGCCGGTGGTGCAGGATTACGAATATCTCGACCTGACCCCGATGTCGCTGAGCGTCGATCTGAAAAGTGCTCTTTCGCGGCAGAACATCCGTATCGACGTCCCCGCCCGCTTCACGGTGGGCATCTCCACCGAGCCCGGCACCATGCAGAACGCCGCTGAGCGTCTGCTCGGCCTCAAGGCGCAGGAGATTCAGGAACTGGCCAAGGACATCATTTTCGGCCAGATGCGTCTGATCATTGCGACGATGCAGATCGAAGAAATCAACACCGACCGTGACAAATTTCTCGAGGCAGTTTCCGCGTGCGTGGAAAGCGAGCTGCGCAAGATCGGCCTGCGGCTGATCAACGTCAACGTCACCGATATTTCCGACGAATCCGGCTATATCGAGGCGCTCGGTAAGGAGGCCGCTGCCAAGGCGATCAACGAGGCCCGCATCCAGGTGGCCGAGCGCAACCGCGAAGGTTCCATCGGTGAGGCCAACGCCGTGCGCGACCAGCGTATTTCGGTTGCTGCTGCCAATGCGGCCGCCGTCAATGGTGAAAACACCTCCAAAGCGGACATTGCCAAATCCGACGCCACCCGCCGCGAGCAGGAAGCCGACGCTCAGCGCCGCGCTGTAACGGCCGAAAAGCTGGCCGAGGCCAAGGCGAAGGAAGAAGCCTACGCCGCGCAGGAGATGGCCGAAAAGGCCCGTGCTGCCCGCGAACAGGCGACACAGGAAGCCGATATCATCGTCAAGGCCCGCATCGACAAGGAGCGCATGGTCCTCGAGGCCGAAGCCGAAGCCGAGCAGAAGCGCCGGCTGGCCAAGGGTGAAGCGGACGCTATCTTTGCGAAGATGGAAGCGCAGGCCCGCGGTATTCAGGAGATCCTCTCCAAGCAGGCCTCCGGTTTTGCCGAGGTCGTCAAAGCGGCTGGCGGCGATCCTACTTCGGCCGTGCAGCTGATGATCTCCGACAAGATCGAGGAGCTCACCCGCATCCAGGTCGATGCGATCAAGAACCTCAACATCGACAAGATTACCGTGTGGGACAGCATGAACGGGCAGGACGGCTCCCCAACAACAGCGAATTTCCTTTCCGGCATGATGAAGTCCATCCCGCCGCTCAGCGAGACCTTCAAGATGGCCGGGCTGGAAATCCCCACCTTCCTCGGCAAGGAAATCAAGCCCGAGGAAAGCGACAGCATAGCCGATGCGGCTGCGGACGGCAAACCGCAGGCATAACCGTACACCCACGCCGGGCCGGGGTTATACTCCCCGGCCCGGTTTTTTTCGGCGCTTTGCCGGCAGGCTGCGCAGCATATACACCAAAAAAGCGGGCAGACCAAAAGGTCTGCCCGCCCGCTTTATTCGCCTCTTTCGCCGGACATCAGCCGGCTGATTTCTTCATGAAAACTGTTGATGTCCTTGAACTCCCGATAGACCGACGCAAAGCGGACATATGCCACCTCGTCGATATCCTTGAGCTTCTCCATCGCGTATTCGCCTATCCGGCGCGACGTCACTTCCCGCTCAAGCGAATTCTGGATCTGCGCTTCTATATCATCGATCACCTTTTCGAGCGTCTCAATGGATACCGGCCGCTTCTGGCACGCCCGCAGCATGCCGGTAAGCAGCTTATCCCGATCAAACGCCTCCCGTGATTTATCCCGCTTGACAACGATGATCGGCAGACTTTCGATGATTTCATAGGTCGTAAAGCGTTTGCCGCATTGCAGGCATTCCCTGCGGCGCCGAATCCGGCTCCCCTCATCCGTAGGACGGGAATCCATCACTTTACTTTCCGCATAACCACAAAACGGGCATTTCATTTCCATCACCCCTGGAAATTTTTTGCTTTATACGAACAGTATAGCACAAAACCTTTCCAAAGTCCAAGCTTATTTTTTAAAACTGTCCGGCAGAAACCGCCGCAGGCTGCGCCGCTTTTTCCACTGCGGTCCATACACTTCGCCGAGATAATCATCGATAATATCCTGTACGGTATCCGGATCTACTGCGCGCCCTTCCAGGCGCTTGCTCAAACGCTTTACCCACGATTTCCGGATCATCAGGTCCGGATAGCATGAGCTGGTGTCGTCTGAAAATGTCAACTGAAGACCAAAGCGCGGTTTCGGAGAAAGCTGGGAGCAAAGGTGCCGATAGATTTTCACAATCTGACAACTGGTGACCGTGGTTCCTTCCAGGGATTGCTGATTCATGACCTTTCTACTCTCCTTCTGTTACAAATCGTGAATTACCATCACAATTATACCCACAAAGAATCAAAAGTCAAGTAGATTTGCTCAATTCCCCTAAATATAGTTGTTTTCCCCTTCCCAACCGCTATATCAAGTATGGCCATCCCTAAAACGAATTTCTTCATCGTGCAATACAGTTTCCAGGTATTTGCGGCCGGATATCAGCTCCGTCTCCGCTTCGTAGTTCGAACGATACAGCTCGAGCATTACGCTGCCGCTGAACTGCTGGTGCAGCAGGCGGGCAAACAATGGGCCGTAATCCATCGTTCCGGCTCCCGGCATCAGGCAGTCATGCGTCGTGTCATGATCACTGATATGCACATGCACGAGCGCATCCCCCATTGCATCGAGCATCGCATCGGGCGTGTGACCGCTGCGCAGGCATTGTTTGATGTCAAACACAAAACCCGCCTTATCGCCCAGCTGACGGCGCATGGCCGCCACATACGCCGGGTCGCCGGCCCGGAAACGGACCACGTTTTCCTGCAGGAGGGTTACCCCATAGGTGCGGCCCAGATCATATACCCCCTCGAAACAGGCGATGGACTCTTCGATCGGAAGCACGCCTTCGCGCTTATCGCCATGCATCACCACATACGAGGCGCCAAGCAGCTGCGCGGCACGGAAAATCCGGCGGTAATTCTTCAGACCATCCTCATACCGGCGGTGATAAGCGGAAAACAGCAGATACGGTTCTGTCCCGGAAAGGTACGGATGCACCGAGCGGATGACGGCACCGGCCTCATCCGCCCGCGCACGCAGCCGTCGGATGAACGTTTCTTCCGCTTCCGATTCGGTATTCAGAAACACCTCAAGCTCGCGGAAACCGAGTTCCAGCAGGCAGTCAAGCGCCCGCTCGGTTTCCAGCGGATAGAGGTTTGCGGTTGAGGCTCCGATACGTATCATGATGGTCTCCCTTCCGTGGCTATTTTCTCCTTTTTTGGAAAATGGTTTGTCTTGAGCTAGATATGCACACATGGTACACTGTTTATGCAGGCGATCGTTTTTATCCATACGTTCAGCCAAACGATAGGAAAGGACAGCGATTTCGATGACCTGGCTACATAAGCTCCGGGATAGCTACCGGCGGATGCATCCGTTTGCCCATCTGGCGTTCCGTGCCGCCTTTCAACTGGCGTTGCTGTTGGTGCTTTTTGCTGCGGCAGCGCACTGGCTGGCGCCATACACGCCGGATTATCTGCGTACCCTCGCTTACCGCGATGCAGCGCTGGAAACGGCACCGGTGCTTTTCGCCGCCGGCATTATCGGCGGGCTGGTCGGGGATCTGGTGCTGCGCCGCAAGGGCGACGATCAGGCCTCCCCCAATGACCGCAAGCCCAAAAAATAAACTGGGATCAGCCGGGGCAGCGCTCCGGCTCTCCACCGCCTTATGAAAAAGGCGGGGTAAACTATGTATTGTTTTTGACCATTTCCCTTTATCCCAACACGGCCCGACGGGCCGTTTTTCTATGTGGTAATTTATCCGCCGAGTGCCTGACTCAGCCCCACCACCAGCGGCATCGTCACCACCGACAACAGGGTTGTCATGGAAACCAGATTCACCGACAGGGCGGTATCCTGCTGATATCGGGTGGCAAACATCGTGGTCGCCGCCGCACAGGGAGCGCTTGCCGCGATCACGCAGGCGGTCAGCAGCGTACCTCTTACCCCGCACAGCAGCAGTACGGCCAGCGTTGCCAGCGGAATCACCAGCAGCCGCAGGCCCGCCGCCAGATAACAGCGGGCATCTTTCCAGATCGACATCAGTTTTGTATCGGCAAGGTATACCCCCACGATAATCATCGGCAGCGGGGTATTGAGCGCCGCCAGATGACTGACCGGCGCCGCGATCACCTCCGGAAGCGGGATCGAAAAAAGAAAGATCGGCAGCCCGAAGGCCAGGCCGATCATCCCCGGGTTAAGCACCAGCTTTTTCACCGACAGATTTTTACGGTCCCCGCTCATCTCCAGCACACCGCAGCTCCACACGATCAGGTTGAACACCGCCACATAGGCCGCGCCGTAAAATACGCCTTCCTCGCCAAGCAGCGCCTGCTGCAGCGGCAGGGACATATACCCGGCGTTGGAAAACACCGTGCCGAAACGCAGCACCCGGCGACGCGCCTCATCCTTATCCCGGAAAACCAGATGTGTCAGTCCAATCGCAGCTGCGTGCACCCCAAGCGCAATCAGCGCAGCCGCACCCAGTCCCGCGAGCATCGACCGGTCAAACGGCTTCTGAAACGACTGGATGATGACGCATGGCGTCGCAACCAGCAGCACAAGCTCGGTACAGCCCCGAACCGCCTCATGTCCGAACCATTTGGCCTTCCCGCCGGCATAGCCGACCGCTACCAGAAGAAACAGCACCAGCACCTGCTGTGCCACCGTCCAAAACTCCATCATCCGCACCCCAACTTATCCGCTCTTTTATTTCTCCGGCGACGTACGCCGCTGCACACAAATACCAAGCACCGCCAGCACAACAGCTGCCGCGATAGACGCATACAGCATCCAGCCGCCCGGCTGATCCGGATTCTCCCCCAGCAGCGTCAGTCCATGCCGGACAACCCCAAAGCTTCCCTGCAGCGCGGTGGTAAGGATCAGCACCGGCCGGGTAAATTTGACTGCCAGAATGCCCACCACAATGCCGATAACCGCGCCGCCCGCTATATTCGCCCAGCCGGGCAGATGCAGCAAAAGCAGCGGCGCCTGGGCAATCGTAAATGCCAGAATCCCGCTGAGCAGGAAAATCCCCGCCAGATACATCCGATAAGCCAGGACGGAAAATAATATTCCGCCCGCCAGCGCCAGCACAATGGCCAGCCATGCCAGCCCTTCCCGATCTCCCGCAATCGACATGCCGATACCGGCACCGAGCAGGAAGCCGATTAAGGCGATGCCGATACGCTGCAGCCGGTAGCCGGCAAAGCAGAGCACCGCCTCCAGCAGCAGGCCGAGAATCGGGCTGAGATAGGTCACCATCACCGAAGGATTATCCATATCCGTTAAACTTCCTTTCGTCGGAAAAACGCAGCCGCAGCATCCGCAAAGCCGGCCGGAAAAACTTCTCCGGCCGGCTTTCCGCTATTATTGTACTGTATTTTGGCCGCGGATGCAATGGGAATACGGCAAAATACAATCCTTTGCCGTATCCCGAATCAGCGCAACTGCTTATTCCGCCTGCCTGGGCTCAACCGGCTTCATGCTGACTGTCGGCACGGACGGCACATCCGCCGCCAGCCGGAGGCCCAAAATCACCTTGAACAAATCCCCGTCAATACGGATATCCATCGTGCCGTGCTGCAGCTCCATCAGGGAGCGTGCAATCGAGAGCCCCAATCCGCTGCCTTCGGTATTCCGCGACGTATCGCCGCGCACAAAACGCTCCATCAGCTCATTCGGCGCAATATTCAGCGGCTCCCGCGAAATATTTTTGACCAGCAGCACCGCTTCATTTGCGTTCACCACCGTCAGATCCACGTACACCCGCGTGCCCGGCATTGCGTATTTGACCGCATTGCCAAACAGGTTGTCGAGCACCCGCCACATATGCCGCCCGTCCGCCTGCACCATAATGGGTTCCTCCGGCAGGTGGCACATCAGCTGGATATCGTTTTCCTCCATGCGCGCCTCAAATTCCGCACTGGCCTGCCGCACCAGCTCACCGAGGTTGATCGGCTCAATATTCACCGAAACCGCGCCGGCGGTCACTTTCGATGCCTCCACCAGGTCATTCATCAGCTGGCCGAGCCGCCTGGATTTCCGGTCGAGGATGTCGATATATTCCCGCTCCCGCTCGTTCTCAATCGGCATCGCCTTGAGCAGGCCGACATAGCTGATGATGGAGGTCAGCGGGGTCTTGATATCGTGCGACACATTGGTGATGAGCTCGGTTTTCATCCGCTCGCTTCTGGTCGCCTCATCCACCGCAATCTGTATCGCGTTCCCGCTGCGGTTGAGATTGCGCGCGATCCCCACGAAAAACGGCACCTTATTCTCATCCACTACCTGCCCCAGCTCCCCTTCCGCCATACGCGCCGTCGCTTTGCGGATGGTCTCGTACTGGGAGATGATCAGCACCGCCAGCACAACAATCGGGACATTGAGGAATATCCAGATCCATGCCGCCAGCACACCGCCGTGTGCCAGGCTGACTGCCACAAAAATCTGCACCAGCGCATACAATGCCATCAGCCCCACCACGCGCACGGTGATATGGATATGCCGGATCAGCAGGCGCAGCACCCTCCACAGCTGATAGAGCAGCGTGCTTTTCCACAGCATATGCGCCTTAACCCGGCGGACAATCGAAAGCATCGTCGGCACCAGCACGATACTCAGCAGCAGCGGGGTCGCCAGCGCGACAATCAGGACGGCGCCGAAGCCAGTCACCACAAATATCCCGGCCAGGCACACCGCTGCGAGCAGCACCTCCAGCCAGATCTTATCAAAGCCGTTGAGGACGATTCCTTCCCGTCCTGCCTTATGGCCGGCTGCCGCGATACAGAAGCTCGCAAGGAATACCGCCACCAGCAGCACCATACCGGTCAGCATCAGTATTGGCGTCAGCCATTTATACATAAACCGCTGCTGTGCCGCCCGCTCGGCATAGATATCGTCATACGGCAGACCGCTGCGCAGGCCGTACAGGATGGTATAGCGGCTTTCCAAAACTTTTCCGGAAAAACTCGACGGTTCGTAATAGGATGTGTACTGGTATTCGTTTCCTTCACTGTCGGTCGAAGTGATCACATAGAAGTCCTCGGAATACACCTGCGTACTCAGCCCTTCCAACGTCTCGTCCACGCTGAAATTGCGCTGTACCTCGTGGTCATTCTCATCGATCACCTGATAGACAAAGTTGCTCCCGGCAAACTGCAGTCGGAAATTGCTGTCCAGCACCTGACGGGCGTTCTGATGCAACTGTCTCGCACAGTCTTCGGTGTCGGCGTAATCCTCCGTATAGGCCTCCTTCGAGAGCATGTAAACGCCCGCCAAAACCCCCGTAAAGGTCAAAAACAGCGCCACCGTCAGCAGCAGGCTTGCCAGCATCTTGACAAAGGTATTCTCCCGCAGTTTCATGCGGCCTCTTCCTTTCTGCCCTTACAGCTTCTCCATTTTATACCCGTGTCCCCAGATCACCTTAATATACCGCGGATCCTTCGGATTGATCTCAATCTTTTCCCGGATATGCCGGATATGCACCGCCACAATATTATCCGCGCCGTAGGACGGCTCGCTCCAGGCGTTTTCGTAAATCTGCGCGCTGGAAAACACGCGGCCCCGGTTCTCCAACAGGAATTTCAGGATCTTATACTCCACCGGCGTCAGCGCCACATCCCGTCCGTCCACCGTCACCTGCTTGGCCGCATCATCCAGCTCCAGCCCGCCGTTGACCAGCTTCTGTGTGTCCGTCGATGCCTCCCCGGCGCCGAAATTCGTATACCGCCGCAGCTGCGATTTTACCCGTGCGATCAGTTCCATCGGGTTGAACGGCTTGGTGATGTAATCGTCGGCACCGATATTCAGGCCCAGAATCTTATCGTTATCCTCGCTTTTCGCCGACAGGATGATGATCGGCAGATTGCGCGTCTGACGGATCTTGATCGTCGCATGCATCCCGTCCAGACGCGGCATCATGATATCCATCAGAATCAGCTGAATCTCCTCGTGCTTCTCCAGCATATCCAGCGCCTGCTGCCCGTCATGCGCCTGCAGCACGGTGTAGCCCTCCGCCGTGAGGTAAATATCGATTGCACCCGCGATCTCCTTATCGTCGTCGCATACCAAAATTGTCTGCGCCATGTCGTCCGACTCTCCTATCTTCCGGATCCCCCGCGGGGCCGGGAATTCTGCTATACGCCGTCATACAGTATACCACAAACGGCCGAATAACGGCTACTATGCTGTTATTGTACCACGCAAGTCGCAAAATGAAAGGGATAAAATCTTAAGAAGCCATGAAGACACAAAACGCCTGCCGGACCGACCGGTCCGGCAGGCGAATGACTTTCCGTGTCTTTACAGGTATTCCCACAGCTCGCCATGCGGCGCGGCGATCACCGAAGAACCGGTGAACAGTCCCTGATCCTTGGCGTACTGCGCGCCGGCTTCCACCGCCGCAGACACGTCGCTGACGTCGCCGGTGAGCATAACGACGCCCTTACCGCCCATGCCGCGCGACACGCGCAGGTCCAGAATCTCCACTTTGGACGTCTTGACCGCGGTATCCGCCGCCTTGATCGCGCTCGCCGCCGAGAACGTCTCGATGATGCCAAGCGATTCCCGCTGCACCGTATTCTGCGCGCCGAGCAGCGCACGGATCACCGTTTCGTCGATCCGTCCCATCATCACCGCATCCACAATATACTGCGAATACTGCTCACGGGTCATATCCACCGCGGTCTGGACATCCGCCAGCTCGCCGGTGAGCACAATCTCATATTTGCCCGGGCAGGCCGCATGTGCCGACACCAGCCGGATATTCGCCGCCTTCAGCGCATGGTCACAGGCTTCGACGCCCTTGGCAATACTTTTGAGCTCCACCACGCCGACTGCATAAATCATAGTTGTCACGCCTTTCCGTCGTTATCCGGCTCAGGACCGGCTGATCACAATTGCGTTATTATCCACCGATACCACCCGGCCCGAAATGGACGAATGGATCGACGCCGAAATACCTTTCGCGGCACCTGCCACCATCTGGCCGGCCGCCACAGTATCGCCGGCCGTCACCAGCGGGGTTGCCGGCGCGCCGACATGCTGCTTAAGCGGCAGCACGATGGTATCCGGTTTCCAGCCATCCGAATGCTCGAATTCCGCCACCGTATCAAACGGCGCAACGCCGATGCGCTGTTTGAACCGTTCCACCGGGACCATGCGGTTATCCCGCTCCGGATCGATCGGGTTCTGCCCCTTATACTGATAGCGCAGGCCGTTTTTCGCCATCTCTGCCTTGATTTCCTGATACACCCGGCGCGGACTAATCCCCTGGCAGCAGGCCATCAGCTCGCACACACCGCAGCTGCAGCACAGCGCCGCAGTCAGGTAGTCGCTCGGATCCTCGGTCACATAGGCCGATACGCTGCGCACTGTCTTATGCGGCTTGAGCGGGTAGCCGATGAGCGCGCGCGGGCACATTTCGGTGCACAGCGTGCACTGGCAGCAGGCGGAGGTCGCCCGGTTGAGCTGTACCCGCATGGGACTGAGCTTACTGACGACCGCCGGAATCTCTTTGGGCAGCACCAGCAGTCCCTTCGTGGTCTTGGTGATCACCGCTTTATTCGGGTCGATCACCGGTCCCATCGCCGGACCGCCGTCGAGCAGCACACAGTCCTCCGGCACGGTGATATGGTGCTTTTCAAGCAGGGTGCTGACCTTGGTGCCGACCGGCACCTTAACCACCACCGGATGGGCGATCTTTCCGCCCAGGGTCACCCACTTTTCGGTTACCGGCACCCCATCATGGACCGCCTTATACACGTTGCACAGCGTTTCCACATTGAACACCAGCACCCCGGCCGACAGCGGCAGCGAACCCGGCTGCACCACCCGGCGCAATACCTCATAAATCAGGATGATCTCATCGCCCATCGGGTAAACGTCCGGCAGCGCATACACCCGGATATGCTCCGAAATCGACTGATCGTGCACAAGGCCCAGCCGTTCAGCCGTATGCTTCTTCACGCCGAGATACCCGCGCTTGATGCCGGCCGCTTCCATCATCAGCTCCGCGCCGCCGGTGACCCGATCCATATGCCGTTTCATCAGCACATAGTCGGTATACAGCAGCGGCTCACACTCCGCGGCGTTGATGATCAGCGTATCCGCGCCCTCCGCCAGCTTGAAGCCCGACGGGAATCCCGCGCCGCCGGCGCCGACCGTGCCGGCCGCCGCCAGAATATCCTTTATTTCCTGGATCGTCATTTCGCAAAACCATGCCTTTCCCCTCCATCGGCTGCCGGCCGATGGAGTTTTTTCTTATGCGTCAGTCCACAATACCGACAATGACTGCATCCACTGGCGCCGAGGTATTCGGCAGCGCCAGACGCGCGCTGCTGCCGGTGGTGATCAGCACGTATTCCCCGATGCCGGCACCCATGCTATCGATAGCAATCATATACTTGTCGGTTTCCTTCCCGTTCTCGACCAGGCGCACTTCCAGGATGGAAGAACCCACGATGTTGCTGTTTTTCCGTGTGGACACGATATTGCCCACCACTCTGCCCATGCGCATATATGACACTCCTTACTTCCCGCCTCCGGCAGGACTCCCCTTAGTTTACGCTTCGACGATGCGCACCTTTGCCCCGTTGCCGATACCGGCCGCATTCGCGTCATCGGTATCGATATGCATCTCCAGCCGGAACGCCTCATTCACCCGCACCTGCACGTCGTAAAAACGGGTGCGGCGCTCGCCGTCCGCTTCCACCGTCACGTAATCGCCATCCTTCAGGCCGAAAGCGGCCCCTTCCTCCACACTCATGTGGATATGCCGGTTGGCGATGATGCAGCCCTCCGCGAGGGATACCACCCCTTTGGGACCGATGATGGTGATGCCGGCCGAACCGTCCAGCTTGCCGGATTCACGCACCGGCGGTTTCACTTTCAGGACAAAGGAATCGGTGCGGGATATCTCCACCTGCGACTGCTTACGCAGCGGGCCGAGCACACGCACGTTTTCGATCGGCCGCAGCGACGGGCCGACAATGGTCAGCAGCTCCTTACAGGCATACTGCCCCGGCTGGGACAGGTCCTTGAGCGGCGTCAGCTCATACCCCTTGCCGAAAAGGATGTCCAGGTGCTCCCTGGTCAGATGAATATGCCGGTTGGAGACCCCGATCGGCACCGTCTTCTCCTGCGCCGTTTCGGTCATGCCGGACAACACGCGGCAGACCAGATCCGCCACAGCTTTGGTATCCACATTCATGATGGGTATCCTTCCTTTCGGTGACGCCGGTCGGCATCACCCGCTATTTTTTGACCGCCGCATGCATGAGGCGGCCGGATTCTCTATGCACGAAACAGGTTTTCCTGTGAACTGGCAAATTCAGGCGCCTTTTCCTGCGCAAACCGGGTTAAAACGGACGGGACTTCCTCACAGGTGCACGCGCCCCCGGCGCGCCCGCAGGCGCGCCGGGATTCCGTGCAGCCATACAGCCGGATCCGGAATTACTTCAGGACAGGCAGCAGCTTTTCGACATCGCCGTGCGGACGCGGGATGACGTGGGTCGCGATCACTTCGCCCAGACGGGACGCCGCAGCGCCGCCGGCTTCCACAGCCGCCTTCACCGCGCCGACATCGCCGCGCACCATGATGCTCACGAGTCCGGATCCGATCTTTTCCGAACCGATCAGCGTCACGTTCGCCGCCTTCACCATCGCATCGGCCGCCTCAATCGCCGCCACCAGACCACGGGTTTCCACCATTCCCAGAGCTTCCATTGTTATATCCTCCTTATCCAAAGTACATCAACCGGAATAAAGACATCTACGCCTTATTTCAGAACCGGCAGCAGTTTGTTGACATCGCCGTGCGGGCGCGGGATGACATGGGTCGCGATCACTTCGCCCAGACGGGACGCCGCAGCGCCGCCGGCTTCCACAGCCGCCTTCACCGCGCCGACATCGCCGCGCACCATGATGCTCACGAGTCCGGATCCGATCTTTTCCGAACCGATCAGCGTCACGTTCGCCGCCTTCACCATCGCATC
>ERZ1673747.359-NODE-359-length-73298-cov-13.317955_pt1 | contig 73298 bp, 66 predicted proteins | sample MGYA00580220_ERZ1673747 | MGnify/ENA primary metagenome ERZ1673747 (study PRJEB41218, sample SAMN15661769) | gut metagenome | host: Homo sapiens | place: Canada: London | collected 2015-08-20/2019-03-30 | study: EMG produced TPA metagenomics assembly of...
GATATTAAAAGAAAGGGAACGTGTGATAATTAACTTCCTAATTATCATACAAGGAAATATGCAAAATTTAGAGAGGGGGGAAAAACGTATGTTTAGAATTGCTATATGCGATGATGAAAAGATTTTTAGAGATGACCTAAAGGAAATACTTATACGTTATATGACTGACAGAGGAATAATGCTTGAAATTGATACTTTTAGTTCAGGAAAAGAATTTGTTGAACTGGGAATTGAAATGGTAAAATATAAGATTGTTTTTCTGGATATCAACATGGATGAACTGGATGGAATTATGACAGCAAAAAAGATCCGGGAAAACAGCAAGGATATGTTTATTGTTTTTGTTACAGCCTTTGTAAACTATACGATAGAAGGATATAAGGTAGATGCAGTAAGATATATTTTAAAGGACAATAAAAATCTGGTTGCCAGTGTTTATGAGTGCATGGATGCAATTCATGAAAAAATGGATTATAAGATTACTTGGGCTGAATTTGATTTCTGCGAAGGTACAAGGAAAGTTTCATTGAATCGCATATTGTATATTGAGAGTAAATTACATAAATTGGAGTTTCATGTAATGGAGGATTGTCTGCAAAAATATACATTACAAGGGACGCTAAATGAAATAGATGATAAGTTTGCCGGAAATGATTTTCTGCGGATACATCAGAGCTTTCTGGTTAATATGAAATTCATTAAAAATATAAGCAGATACAGAGTATTGCTGAATAATGGAATTCTATTAGATATAGCTAGAGCGAGATATAAATATGTAGAAGAAAAGTTTATCGCTTATAGAGGTGAAGTATAAATGTTTGTTTACATTCAGAGTCTTTTGATTATGATGTTGGAAATATTATGCTGCAAAATTTTTTTTGAAGCATTTGGAATAAAAAGAGAGGAAAATAATTGTTGGAAAAATTATAGTATAGTTATCGGATTGACAGTGCTTTGCTATTTTATTGCAATGATTTTTCGAGACTATTTTATTGTAAAGCAGGTATTTTCAATTATTCTCATAACATTCTTTATGTTGCTTTATCTTAAACTGAGTTTTGGTAAGGCGATGATTTTATCAGCATTATTTGAGAGTCTTTTGCTCGTGATGGATTATTTCGCGTTACTTATGAATATTTATATTTTTCATAACATGGAAGAAGTATGGGAATCACATGTTATACAGGGTTCATTGGTCGTTGTTTTAGGAAAGGCATTGTTACTTTTTGCTGTATTAATTATTAGAAATCATATGGAGAAAAAATCTTTGGCTATGCTGGCAGATACAGAATGGCTTCGGTTTATTTTTTTCCCTATTTTCACAATATGTGTTATTACAGCTATGATAAAAATGTCTGAAGATATAAAAAATAAAGCCCAGGAGAATTTATTTTTTGTTATAGCGTGTGGATTGGCGGGAATGAACATAGTTGTATTTTATTTAATATATGATATTTTAAAACGAGAAAATAAATTGCAGGAGGAACGTATTTATAGGATACAGGTTAAAAACCAAATAGGTATGTATCGTTCTATTTCTGAAAATTTTGATAAACAAAAGAAAATGACACATGAATATAAAAATCAGATTATGTGCATTGATTCTTTGATAAAAAAGAAGAAATATGATTCATTGGAAAGCTTTGTAAATAAAATCAGTGGTCAAATTAGTAAAGAATTGGATTTTATTTGTACAAATAATGTGATTGTGGATGCGGTATTGAATACTAAATATCAGGAAATAAGGGATAAAGGTATTGTTTTTGTATTTAAAATTAATGATTTATCATCTTTGAATATTAGCGATGAGGATGTTGTGGTTATTATGTCCAATTTATTAAACAATGCGATTGAAGCATGTGAAAAGTGCAGAGGGGATAAAATAATAAAATTGAAAATTGTTATAGAGGACAATAATGCGATTATATCGGTGAAAAATACTTATGAGAATGCTGTTATTTATGAAAATGGAGAGATACAGACTACAAAGATTCTGGATACAGATGAACATGGAATAGGAATAAAAAATATAGCTGAAACAATAAGGAAGTACGGGGGCTCTTATGTGATTCAAAACGATGAACGAGAGTTTTATTTTTCCATTATGATTCCTCTAGTGAAAAGTGATTTCTGAGAACAAATCACTTTTTTGTCGTTTTCTGCAAAATAAGTACACTTTCTGCAATAGACCTTGTTAAGAAATTGTGTATTGTTATACTTACAGTAGAAGGAGGCGTTGATATGATTGAGAAGATGGCAATGGGGTTGGTTGACCAAATGGCTGAGGAAAAAATGATTGACAAGGAAGCGGAAGAATATTATGTCTATACGCTTGTTTCGTTAATGGAAAAATTTATAACCATTGGAACTATTTTGCTAATAAGTGTACTGATTGAGAAATTAGTTCCAACAGCATTCTTTTTGTTATTCTTTTTGTCATTAAGAAAAAGAACAGGCGGATATCATATGAATACCTTTTTTCAATGTTATTTGGGTACAGTGGTTACTTATATGCTTGTCTTAGGTTTATGTATGGTTCTGGTTGACTATCCGCAGCTGGTTTTTGGATTATTATTAGTTGCAATTTGCATAGTTGAAGTTATAGGGACTGTTAATCATCCCAACATACATATGGATGCGGTAGAACTGTCAGAATCAAAGAGGGCGGCAAGAATTTTGTGTGCGGTTGAAGTGTGTGTTATTTACACTTTTACTTTGCTCGGAGCCGATATGATGTATGTTTGCCATATGGCAGTTGCTGTTATATTATGTGCGGTTCTGTTGCTGATAGCTAAAATATTAAAACAGGAGGTAAAGAGAAATGAAGAAAATTAACAAAAAGGTATTGAAGGTTGTGGAGAGGGTGATAAGAAATGAGATTAAGAGAGCCAGTGGTGATCCTCCGTTTTGTTTGGGGATATTTCATCAACCGAAAAGACCGGTAGAACATAAATGTAATAGAGAAAATAAATAAAGAAATAAATGGTAGTATATTTCTTCACAGACTCCTTAAATCCTATAATTTCAAGCTTTTGCGATACTTTGTTGTTCATATCATTATTCACCCACCAGGTGAAGAAAATATATGGTAAAATAGACGTAACAAAACCTATAGATTGGAGTCTTTTACCATGAATAACAACCACCGAATCACACTGAGCACCAATAAGAACATTATTGTTGAGTTTACAAATGATACAATAAATCGTTCTGAATAAAGTGTTTTTCAGGAAACATCCAATTTAGGAATTTTGATTAAGAGAGAGATAATAAAATGAAAATATGTTATATAGTTGTTTCAGCTTTTTTGATTATTTTCTATCCAAGACAATTAACACATCTTATGTGCTTTGGGAGACATCGTGATAAGAATATTGTCAAAAGCAAAGCTGCTTATTGGGGAATATATTTGTTTTGGACAATTATTTTTTTGATTGGTTGTCTGATGATGGGTTCAGCGATGAAAGTAAATTCTACAATGGATAAATTAGTGTATTATTTCATTTTAGGAAGTGATAATAGGGATTGTGTTGAATTGGGAAGTGAAGAGAATGATGAGGCATATATTTCTACATATTATACACGAAAGGAAATCAATGAGAGCTTTTTATTTGAGGTTGTCCAAAAACATGAATATGCATATGAGATGTGTCAATTACAGGAGTTGATAATTAAGAAACAGGATGAAAGATGGATACTTTATTTGAATGATGAGGTGATGGGATATGTAGAAGTAAAAAAAGGTTTTTTAATTAAGGAGTTTTGTTTTGTGTGGGATAGGCAAAAAATAGACCAAAGGAGGCAGTTATATGAGTAAAAAAATGTGCAAGAGGATATTTTCAGTAATTTTATCATTAGGTCTTGTTATGGTTCAATCCATGAATGTTAATGCAGCAGGTAATGAAATTGGTAAATATTCAGTATTCGTTTAGTGGCAGATATGCGGTGCGGACAGGCATCTATTTGGGATTTTAAAAAATAGCAAAAATCTCTGGACACTGCAACAAACAGGAGCCTCGCAGGAACACTGCTGTAAAATCCGCTTAGTATGAGCGTATTTTGCAGCAAGTGCTCCTGCGAGGCTTTGTCATTTAATCCAATAAACTTAAAACGCTTTATTTCTTCTTCCACGCAAGAAGCCTCTCAATATGCAGCGGTTTCCCCTGAACAGCCTGCACCTTCAATCTGTTTTCCTCACTGAAACCAACCAGAATATCATGATTAGCCTCAGCCAGATAATCGATGATACCATCGATATCAGACTTCGTGTTCTTCGGACAATGAATATACAGATGCTTATTTGCGGAAATATGCAGTGTATATGAGATGCTGAAATGATACCACAGAATCTTGTGCAGGGTAGAGTATTTGTAAATCCATAAAATCTCTTTGATAGGCACGATGGCATTGCCATAAGGCGAGGTCATGATAAAATAGTGCTCTGTGATAAACATGTCCTCGGTGGCAAGCTGTGGCAGTGTCGCAAGCTCCTCCTCAGCCTCGGCAAGCAGCTTGTGCGGATTGCCAAATACAACAAGATTCTGACATGCCGGTGCCAAAACAGGAAACCTGATGCACAGGATGTAGAATATCAGGCTGATAACAGCATAGATGAGAGTGCCAAAATAAAAAACAAACATAAAAATAGTAGTTTTCAAATGGTACTCAGGCTCATTAAGATAGTATCCTGTTATGGTATCGGAGAGTCCCTTGGAATCCCAACTCAGATCCTTAGACAGTTTATTTACAAACTGTGTGTAGGTGCCCTTTCCCTTTACGATTTTACCGACCACCGTGAGTTTGTCGATAGAGGGCAGACCCTCCTCACAGGTGGATGGTGCAAGCAGTACAATAGAGCAGTGCTTATCACGCATGCAGTAGTAGTAATAGCCCTTGATATCGTTGCCGTCCTTCATGGTGTAGCCGGTAAAGTAAAGCTTTTTAAGGGTGGTTTTTACATATCTGTCCGAATCCTTGTATGCAGCTTCAAAGCTGACAGAATCGTCAATGTGTATGGGCGATAAAATATCTCCGAGTGAAAATGCAAACCATAGCACGGTAAGCAGAATGATGTATACAATCGGAGAGAAAAGACGCCTTTTGTAAAATGCTTTGATGTTTTTTGTTATGTAGTGTTCGTAATTATCAATCATATGCTTAGTATAATGGTTTTTGTGCCTTATATCAACCTTGATTTTGAGACATTTAATTGTTATTATATAATCAATAGTAACTATTCAGAACCACTGAGAACAAAAAAGCTGATGCGTCATGCTCGCATGTAAGCAGCAGGTTTTCTTGTTCTCAAGGTGGCTCGAATAGAGCCACCCCCACACATATGAGCAAAATTAGCTGCAAAGCAGCGGGAAAGCACGAGTATCGTGCGTTTTTGCGAATGTGCGTGGGATGGTTCTGAATAGTTACGGTAAATAGAAACACGAAATGAGGTAATTATGGAAGCATACACGAGTTTTGCCCGGGTGTATGACATGTTCATGGACAATGTGCCATATGAGGTGTGGGGCAGATATATTGTCGAAAAACTGCGTGCAAATGGCATAGACAGTGGATATGTCGTGGACTTAGGCTGTGGTACGGGAAAGCTTACCACGCTTCTTGCAGATGCAGGCTATGATATGATAGGCATTGACAATTCTTTTGACATGCTTGATATGGCACTTGAGAGAGAGGATGACAGAATCCTTTATCTGATGCAGGATATGAGAGAGTTTGAACCGGGAGAAAAGGTGAGTGCCGTCGTAAGCGCATGTGACAGCATCAATTATATTCTTGAGCCTGAGGATCTTCAGGCAGTTTTTTTCTGCGTGAGCGAAAGTCTTAAAGAGGGTGGCATTTTTATATTTGATATCAATACTCCATATAAATATGAGGTGCTCATGGCTGATAATACCATAGCTGAAAACCGTGATGAGGGCAGCTTTATATGGGACAATTATTATGATGCCGATGAGAAAATAAACGAGTATGACCTGACACTTTTTATAAAGGAGCAGTCAGAGGATGAGGATGACATCTACAAGAAGTTTGAGGAAACTCATTTCCAGAGATGCTATGAGATTTCAGAGCTTAAGGAGCTTCTTGAGCAGTCGGGACTTGTGTTTGATGCGGTGTATGATGCGTACACAGACGATCAGGTGAAGTGTGACAGTGAGAAGGTCACTGTAATTGCACATAAAGCATAGAATTAGATAATGAGAGGTAAATTATGTCAGATTATATAGTAAGAGCAACAGCGGCGGATGCCAATATCAGAGCATTTGCTGTAACATCAAGGGAGATGGTGGAGACCGCCAGAGAGGATCACATGACAACACCTGTCATGACGGCGGCACTTGGCAGACTTCTTTCTGCGGGAGCCATGATGGGAGCTATGATGAAGGGCGATAAGGATATCATAACTCTTCAGATACAGTGCAGCGGACCTGCAAAGGGGCTTACCGTCACAGCAGATTCGCACGGCAATGTAAAGGGCTTTGCCATGAATCCACAGGTTGAGCTGCCACTCAATGCGGCAGGCAAGCTCGATGTGGGTGGAGCGCTTGATCTTGGTATACTCACAGTCATAAAGGATATGGGCTTAAAGGAGCCGTATTCAGGTCAGTGTGAGCTTAAAACAGGTGAGATAGCTGAGGATCTGACCTATTATTTTGCCACATCTGAGCAGATTCCGTCGGCGGTTGGTCTTGGCGTGCTTGTGGATAAGGACCAGAGCGTAAAGCAGTCCGGTGGATTTATCATCCAGCTTATGCCGTTTACACCGGAGGATGTTGTGGACAGGCTTGAAAAGAAAATCACAGAGATTGATTCTGTGACACAGATGCTTGACAGAGGGCTGACTCCGGAGCAGATACTTGAGGAAATTTTAGGGGATTTCGGGCTTGAAATTACAGATACGACAGAGACACGCTTCCACTGTGACTGTTCAAAGGAGCGTGTGAGCAGAGCACTTTCCACACTGAGCAAAAAGGATCTTGATTCCATTATCGCAGATGGTGAGAGCATTGAGGTAAAGTGCCAGTTCTGTAATAAGGCATATGAGTTTACGGTGGATGAGTTGAAGGAGATGCGCTAATTGAAGGACGGATATATAAAGGTCGCTGCAGCGACACCAAAGGTAAAGGTAGCTGATACTGTATACAACGGACAGCTTATTAAAGCTCTTATGAAGGAGTGCACTGATAACGGGGCAAAGGTGGTTGTTTTCCCGGAGCTTTGCATTACCGGATACACCTGCCAGGATCTTTTCTGGCAGGATAAGCTCATAGCTTCAGCAGAGGATGAGCTTATAGGAATAGCTGATTACAGCAGGAGCCTTGACGGCATATTTTTCATAGGGCTTCCATATGAGATAAACGGCATGCTCTATAATATGGCGGCAGTCGTATCGCGCGGAGAGGTGCTTGCCATGGTGCCAAAGACATTTCTGCCAAATTACAATGAGTTTTATGAGGCAAGGCATTTTGCATCGGGAGAAAACCTTAGCACATATGTCACACTGAAAAATGGACAGCAGGTGTCTGTAGATACTGATTTTATTTTTAGCTGCAAGCAGCTGCCAAAACTTAAGATAGCGGTGGAGCTTTGTGAGGATCTCTGGACTCCGAACCCGCCGAGCATCAGACACGCGATGTCGGGTGCCACTGTGATTGTAAATCTATCAGCATCAGATGAGGTGACAGGCAAGGCAATATACAGGAGAGAGCTTGTGAGCGGACAGTCTGCCAGATTAATCTGTGGATATATTTATGCGTCAGCGGGAGACGGTGAGTCCACACAGGATGTGGTCTACTCAGGACACAATCTCATCTGTGAAAACGGAAATGTGCTTGCCGAGTCAAAGCGCTTTACAAATGAGACTATATACAGCGAGTTTGATGTGGAAAGAATAGAGACTGAGAGGCGCAGGATGACAACATTTGTTGTCGAGGATGATCACAGATGGGCTGAGTTTGATCTTGAGGTAAAGGATACCATTCTTAGCCGCTATGTAAATCCGGCTCCTTTTGTTCCTGCAGACAAGACAGACAGGGACAGACGCTGTGATGAGATTCTTATGATTCAGGCTATGGGGCTTAAAAAGAGATTAGAGCATACCAACTGCAAGACAGCAGTTATCGGTATTTCAGGAGGACTCGACTCCACACTGGCACTGCTTGTCACGGTAAGAGCATTTGACCTTTTGGGAAAGGATCACAAGGATATAGCGGCAGTTACTATGCCGGGCTTTGGAACAACAGACCGCACATATGACAATGCGGTAAATCTCATTAAATGCCTTGGAGCTACATTTATCGAGGTGGATATAAAGGATGCTGTAAATATACATTTCAGGGATATCGGTCAGAATCCGTCTGTGCATGATGTCACATACGAGAATGGACAGGCGCGCGAGCGCACACAGATACTTATGGATATCGCAAACAAGGAAAACGGAATGGTTATAGGTACAGGAGATTTGTCGGAGCTGGCACTCGGCTGGGCGACTTACAACGGAGACCATATGTCCATGTATGCTGTAAATGCATCGGTTCCAAAGACTCTGGTGCGCCATCTGGTAAAATACTATGCAGATACCTGCGGCAGCGATTTGCTGGAAAGTACACTTCTTGATGTGCTTGATACACCTGTTTCGCCTGAGCTTTTACCACCTGAAAACGGTAAGATTTCACAGAAGACAGAGGATCTTGTGGGCCCTTATGAGCTGCATGACTTCTTCCTTTACAATATGCTGCGCTGCGGCTATGCTCCTGCCAAGGTTTACCGCCTTGCAAGGATAGCATTTGAAGGAAAATATGATGATGAGTTTATTCTCAAATGGCTTAAGAACTTCTATCGCAGATTTTTCGCACAGCAGTTCAAGCGCTCATGTCTGCCGGATGGACCAAAGGTAGGAACAGTGGCGGTCTCACCGAGAGGAGACCTAAGGATGCCTTCGGATGCGTGCGGACGTATCTGGATGGATGAAGTTGATAAGCTGTAATAGTAAGAGGAAAACAATGGGAAAGACACATAAGAAAACTGATAGAAGGCAGGAAAGCATAGAACGTGCAAGGCACAGTGACAGGCGCATGAAAATAGGCGCAATAGTCCTTTGTGTAGCGATAGCCATAACAACATTTGTGGCTGTGGGCATGCAGCTTTTGGTTCCTGATACAGAAGCAGCGGTAAGTGCTGATAATAAGACACGCTCAGGGAATGTTGATGTGCAGAAGAATAATAATTCAATCACTGCATCTAAAATGGACTCAGTAAAAAGGCAAAACAGCTCAGAAGATGATGTAAACGCTGCGGAGGAAAGCAGCGAGCCTGACAAGGAAACGAAGCTTGATGAGATACTTCAAAGTGCAGAGTATCCGGTGCAGCTAAAGGAGCTTGCGAAGAAGAATGATGAGGCAATTGACTTCATATATGAGTATCCTGAGGAGCACTCGAAAAAGCATGACATTGATCTCACTGCAGAGGCTTCGCAGGATACAGTACCTCTATTGCAGCAGTGGGATAAGAGATGGGGCTATGAAAAGTACAGCGGCAATTATTTTGCGGCGAGTGGCTGCGGTCCGACTGCACTTTCGATGGTTGTATTATATCTGACGCATGATGCACAGGCATCACCTCTTGCAGTGGCAGAGTATGCAAAGGAGGCCGGCTACAGTGTGGACGGCTCCGGAAGTGCATGGGATCTTATGAGCAAGGGCTGCAGGCACTACGGCGTAAATGCTAAGACTATAAAGGAGGATGAGGATACATTTAAAGAAAGGCTTGATGAGGGCAATCTGATAGTCGTAAATGTCGGTCCGGGAGATTTCACAGACAATGGACATTTTATGGTGATCACAGGCTATGATGATGAGGGCTTTACTATAAATGATCCAAACAGTATCATAAAGAGCAATACCCACTGGCAGTTTGAGAGGCTGAGTTCGCAGATCAGGGCTGCGTGGAGAATGTTTGTGTAGATAATAGCAGCACATGCATTTATGCTGATTTTTGTGATGCATATGGAAAAACTAAAAAATAAGAAATAATAAACCTGCTGTGTCATGCTTGTCTGACACAGCAGGTTTTTAATAACAAACAGTAAAGTATGGTATGCAGATTATAGCAATTGAATACCATGCTCCTCACATTCCTTAATTGTCTCCTCAGGCCACAGTGAGCTCTGTACCTCACCGATATGAGCTTTTCTGAGGAAGAACATACAGATTCGTGACTGTCCGATTCCGCCTCCGATAGTGTACGGAAGCTCCTTGTTGAGGATAGCCTTCTGGAATGGAAGCTTAGCACGTTCAGGACATCCGGCCTTGTCAAGCTGCTCCTTCAGAGATTTTTCATCTACACGGATACCCATTGATGAAAGCTCAAGTGCGATATCAAGAACAGGATAGTATACGATGATATCAGCGTTTAAAGCCCAGTCGTCATAGTCAGGGGCACGTCCGTCGTGAGGCTCTCCGTTTGCAAGCTTGTCACCAATCTGCATTACACAGATTGCACCCTTTGCCTTTGCAAAATAATACTCGCGCTCCTTTGGAGTATTGTCCGGGAACATTTCCTCAAGCTCTGATGTGGTGATAAAGGTGATATCCTTTGGCAGAATCAAATCTATGTAGTCGTACTGTATAGCCATGTACTGCTCGGTCTTGCGCAGGCATTTGTATACTGTCTTTACTGTTTCCTTAAGGAAATCTAAGTTTCTGTCCTCCTTGCGGATGACCTTTTCCCAGTCCCACTGGTCAACAAATATAGAGTGGATATTGTCAGTTTCCTCATCACGTCTTATGGCATTCATATCTGTGTAGATGCCCTCGCCGAGAGAGAAGCCGTATTTCTTTAATGCATATCTCTTCCACTTGGCAAGAGAGTGAACGACCTCAGCCTCCTTGTCACCCTGCTCAAGGATGCCGAAGGTAACAGGTCTCTCATATCCGTTTAAGTTATCGTTTAAGCCTGTGGTAGGATCAACGAAAAGCGGTGCTGAAACACGTGTCAGGGAAAGACGCTGTGCGAGCATGCCCTGGAAGAAATCCTTAACAGTCTTGATGGCAAGCTGTGTATCGTGAAGATTCAGTGCCGAAGAATAGTTCTTTGGTATTGTTAATTTGCTCATTTTCGATTAAACCTCGTTGTATTATTAATTTTTAAATAAAATTCCTTTAACCTGATTATTATATCACAATTTTTCTAGAAAGATAGTCCATAATATGATAAAATTAGATAGTTTAAAGAGAAACAATATCGTTTTACCTTATTTTTATGTGTTTAAGGTGTTAATGAAAGGTAGTAGATTTATATGAGAAAAAGAGATATGACCTTTGCTTCGGCGGTGCTTGAGGCAATAGATGCTATTTTAGCTCTTGCGTATATAGGCTTACAGATTTATTATGGAGTGTGCTATCACATACAGGTATTTAAGTTTGTGGCCAATATACTTGTGCTTTTGCTTGTATACATTGCAATCACATGGCTGCAGCATTATCCGGAAAAGCTCAATCACATAGCAGCGGAGCTGTGTGTGGGCAATATCAGAAAGTATTCACTCAGGCTTTTGATGTTTGTAAAGCTTGTTTTTACTGCGGGGCTTTTGGTGCCATGCGTGTGTGATGCGTTTGGAATAGCAATCCGCGATGTATACAGCCTCATTATGATAGGGCTCATCCTTGTGGTGTCGGCATATTATGAGTACAGGATATTTCAGGAAATAAAGTCATTGCGGAAATAATATAGGAGAAATAAAATGCAGCTTAGTATAGAAGAAGTTAAAAAGCTGGATAGTAACAGCTATCAGATAATAGATATAAGAAGTGAGGAAGAGGTGGCGCACGGTGCCATAAAGGGAGCACTCAATATTCAGGCAGAGGAAATAGAGTCAGATGAGAGGGTGCTGCATGATAAGAAGCTTGTAATAGTCTGCAGCCGTGGTAAGACGAGTGTGGATGTGGCAGAGTATCTCACAGAAAAAGGTTTTGATGCGGCAAGCTTAAAGGGAGGCTATATAAGCTGGCTGCTTGATGCCATGAAAGAGGATGAGGTGGCAGAGCGCGATATAAAGGCAGATGTGGAGCAAAGCATCAGAAAGAAATTTAAGAAATCCATCTGGCGTAAGTTTACAAAGGCGATAAACACATATGAGCTTGTAAAACCGGGGGATAAGATTGCAGTATGTATCTCGGGAGGTAAGGATTCCATGCTCATGGCAAAGCTGTTTCAGGAGCTTAAGCATCACAATAAGTTTGATTTTGATGTGAAGTTTCTCGTCATGGACCCGGGCTACAATGAGGCAAACAGACATGTCATAGAGGAAAACTGCAGGAACCTTGGCATCCCTGCCACTATTTTTGAGTCAGATATATTTGATGCTGTATATGATATCGAAAAATCGCCATGCTATTTATGTGCGAGGATGAGAAGAGGACATCTGTATGCATTTGCAAAGGAGCTGGGCTGCAACAAAATTGCGCTCGGACATCATTATGATGATGTTATAGAGACGATACTCATGGGCATGCTCTACGGTGCACAGGTACAGACCATGATGCCTAAGCTTCACAGTACAAACTTTGAGGGCATGGAGCTTATCAGGCCTCTTTACCTGGTCAGGGAGGACGATATCAAGGCATGGCGTGATTACAACGGTCTGCATTTCATACAGTGTGCCTGCAAGTTTACAGATACCTGTACCACCTGCAATAATGAGGAAAACCGTTCAAAGCGTGTTGAGATAAAGCAGCTCATCGCTAATCTTAAAAAGGTGAATCCTTTTGTCGAGGCAAATATATTTAAGAGCGTGGAGAATGTAAATCTAGCTACGGTTGTAGCATATAAAAAGGATGGCATAAAGCACAGCTTCCTAGATCACTATGATGAATAAGACAGATATATTTCAGGAGGGCATTGTATGGCAGATATCATGGATTATATTGACTGGCGTGGAGACATAGGCTTTGATGAGGTGCATGTAAATGAGGTGGACGGACTGATTTTTTCACAGCTTATTTATGTGCAGATGAAGCCATATATGCCGGATGCAAAGAAGTCATACCTTACGATAAAACAGCTTTCAAGTCTTTACTGCGCGGATCATAGTGATGATGAGATTGAGCAGATGCCTAATCTTTTCCGCCATTCCGCGAGGCTGCTTCAAAAGCTGGCGCACTCAAGGCGCTATGCTGACTGCATTTTGAGATATTATATATACGATATAAGTGAAAAAGAGGAGTCGCAGTTTTCTGCGGTTACGATAGAACTGCCTGACGGCACATATTTCATTTCCTACAGTGGTACAGACCATTCCGTGGTCGGCTGGAAGGAAAACTTTAATCTAAGCTATCTCGATGAGACACCGGGACAGAACAAGGCAAAAAAATATTTAAAGCAGGTGGCAGCATATATATGCAATGATGATAGGGTCATAAATGAAAAAGCCATAAATGATAAAGCTTTAGATGATGAAAATATCAACAATAAAAGCATCAATACAAGAAAGCTGTGGATAGGCGGACACTCAAAGGGTGGAAATCTGGCAGTGTTTGCCGCCATGCATGTGGATAAAGAGGTGCAGGATGTCATTATTAAGGTGTTTAATTTTGACGGACCGGGCTTCAATCACAAGATGATATATACGGCAGGCTACAAAAGAATTTTTGACAGAATAGAGACATTTCTGCCACAGTCGTCTATTGTTGGCTTATTGCTTGAACATGTGGACGATTATGAGGTGGTAAGAAGCCGTAATTCGGGGCCGCTGCAGCATGATGCTTTTTCATGGGAGATAATGGGCGGAAGTATCATAAAGGCGGATGGGCTGGACAAAAACAGTGTGCGCCTTGACAAGACACTCAGAAACTGGATAGGCAGCATGGATGAGGCGCAGCGAAAGCAGTTTGTAAATGTGCTTTTTTCAATAGCATCGGACTCCAATTTTGAGAACCTTGACCAGATGTCATTTAAGCAGCTCATTGAGATGATAAAGGCTGCCGATGAGCTGTCAAAGGCTGACTGGAGCATGCTTAAGGATACAGTAAGACTCCTGATTTCTGCCGGTGTCGGCGTGGTCAGGGATGAAAAGGAGAAATAAATGTTAAATCAGTTTTCAAGAACACAGCTTTTGCTTGGAAAAGAGGCGATGGATAGGCTAAAGGGCGCAAGAGTCGCAGTATTTGGAATAGGAGGAGTGGGCGGATATGTCTGCGAGGCACTAGTCAGAAGCGGCGTGGGAGCGATTGACCTTATCGATGATGACAAGGTGTGTCTTACAAACCTAAACAGGCAGATAATCGCAACCCGAAAGACCATAGGAAAATACAAGACAGATGTGATGGAGGAGAGGATTCATGATATTAATCCTGATGTCAGTGTCGTGACGCACAGGTGCTTCTTTTTGCCGGAAAATGCTGATGAATTTCAGTTTGAAGAGTATGATTATATAGTTGACGCGGTTGATACGGTCACAGCAAAGATTGCGCTTGTCATGAAGGCACAGGAGAAAAATGTCCCTATCATAAGCAGTATGGGAGCGGGAAATAAGCTGGATGCAAGTGCATTTAAGGTGGCTGATATATATAAGACCAGCATGTGTCCTCTTGCAAAGGTCATGCGCCGTGAGCTTAAAAAACGTGGCGTGAAAAAGCTCAAGGTTGTATACTCTGAGGAGAAGCCTACAAGACCGATAGAGGATATGTCTATAAGCTGCAGAAGCAACTGCATCTGTCCGCCGGGTGCCGAACACAAGTGCACAGAGCGCAGGGATATTCCCGGAAGCCTTGCATTTGTACCATCAGTGGCAGGACTTATCATCGCGGGCGAGGTGGTACAAGACATAGCCTTTGACAGGGTATGATGAAGAATACAATTACGAAAAGAGAGGAATAAAAATGCCAGTATTTGATTTTAGCGATACACCGGTAGCAAACGAGCATCCGGAGTGTACATATGAGACATTTCATTCGACAGAGACAAAGGCATCGGCCGATAAACCGATTGTTGTGATAGACAATAAGCAAAAGGAGTGGGCGCACCATGCGCTCGGTATGTTTACAAATCCGATAAAGCGTACATCCTTTGAATTTGAGGATGGTGATGGGGTGACCAGTGCAGATATCCTGCGCATTGATTCCCGCTTCGTTAGCCTTTTTAAGTGGCTTGGCGAAAATCACATAAAGGTACAGCTTTCAGGAGCCAATACACCTGACGGATACGCGGTATACAGGGTGAGAGAGGTGGCTCTCGGCAGAGGCACAAAGCTGTCTGCGGAGGACGGATTCTTACAGTATATGATGGAGAGGCTCTTTGCGAGCACCATGCCTGAGGATGAGCCTGACCTCGATGATTACGAGGAAGAGGGCGACAGCATGAAGCTCACCAGTATACAAAGCATTACAGATTTCATGACCTGTGCAGGTCGTACACTGCCTGACAATATACTGCTGTGGGCCAGAAGAAACCTGGCAGTTGCGCGTTCAAGCGAGGTATCACCTGAGGAGAGACGCCATGCGCAGAGAGCACTTTCCATCATGATGAATATCCAGTGGAAGGGAAATTACTTTGAGGCAATCGACCCTGTTGAGGCAAGACGCATACTCGATGAGGAGCTCTATGGCATGGAGAGCGTGAAGCAGAGAATTATTGAGACCATTATCCAGATAAACAGGACGCATACACTTCCTGCCTACGGACTGCTGCTCTGCGGACCGGCAGGAACGGGAAAGTCACAGATTGCATATGCTGTTGCACGTATACTCAAGCTTCCATGGACCACACTCGATATGAGCTCCATAAATGATGCAGAGCAGCTCACAGGAAGCTCAAGAATCTATTCAAACGCAAAGCCGGGAATCATTATGGAGGCATTTTCACAGGCGGGAGAGTCAAATCTTGTATTTATCATCAATGAGCTCGACAAGGCCTCAAGCAAAAACGGCAACGGAAATCCGGCAGATGTGCTTTTGACACTGCTTGACAATCTGGGCTTTACAGACAACTATATGGAGTGTATGGTGCCGACCGTCGGAGTATATCCGATTGCAACAGCCAATGATAAATCACAGATTTCTGCACCGCTTATGTCACGTTTTGCGGTGATTGATATTCCGGACTATACCGATGAAGAGAAGAAGGTCATCTTCCAGAGATTTGCCCTGCGCAAGGTATTTGAGCGAATGGAAATGAAGGAGGAGGAGTGCGTTCTCACAGAGGACGGACTTGATGCAGTGATTAAGCTTCACGAGAACACATCGGGCATAAGAGATCTCGAGCAGGCTGCAGAGCATCTGGCTGCAAATGCACTTTATCAGATAGAGGTTGATAAGGTAAAGCAGGTGGTATTTGACGCTGAGGCTGTTTTTGAGCTTTTAGGCTAGCAGGATATGATTACGGTTACAGGAATTGTTACGAAAATAAAAGGAGATTGTCAGGATGAGAGAATTTGGAAAATCCAGAAAATTAGATAATGTGCTTTACGATGTAAGAGGACCGGTGGTGGATGAGGCGGCCCGCATGGAGGAAAACGGCACAAATGTGTTGAAGCTCAATATAGGAAATCCGGCGCCGTTTGGCTTTAGGACACCTGATGAGGTGATATATGATATGTCACGCCAGCTCACGGACTGTGAGGGGTATTCCAACTCCAAGGGACTTTTTTCTGCAAGAAAAGCAATCATGCAATATGCACAGCTCAAAAAGCTTCCTAATGTGACGGTTGAGGATATCTATACCGGAAACGGAGTCAGCGAGCTTATAAACCTAAGCATGTCAGCACTTCTTGACAATGGTGATGAGGTGCTTGTGCCGGCACCGGACTATCCGCTTTGGACAGCCTGCGTTACACTTGCGGGAGGCACGGCAGTGCACTATATCTGTGATGAGCAGTCAGAGTGGTATCCGGACATAGAGGATATCAAAAAGAAGATTACAGACAAGACAAAGGCCATCGTAATAATAAACCCTAACAACCCTACGGGAGCGCTCTATCCAAGGGAGGTGCTGCAGCAGATAGCTGATGTGGCAAGAGAGCACGAGCTCATGATTTTTTCGGATGAGATATATGACAGGCTTGTGATGGATGACTATGAGCATGTGTCTATTGCGTCGCTTGCACCGGACCTCTTCTGTGTGACCTTCAGCGGTCTTTCTAAGTCACATATGATAGCAGGCTATCGTATTGGATGGATGGTTTTAAGCGGCAACAAGGCACTCGGAAAGGACTATATCGAGGGACTCAACATGCTCTCAAACATGCGTCTTTGCTCGAATGTTCCGGCGCAGTCGATAGTGCAGACAGCTTTAGGCGGATATCAGAGTGTAGGCGAGTATATTGTGCCGGGCGGACGAATCTATGAGCAGAGAGAGTACGTCTACAAGGCATTAAACGATATACCGGGAATTTCGGCAGTAAAGCCAAAGGCAGCATTTTACATATTCCCAAAGATTGATACTGCAAGGTTCAACATCACAAACGATGAACAGTTTGCACTTGATCTGCTTCGTGAGAAGAAGATACTCATCATCCACGGCGGCGGCTTCAACTGGGATAAGCCGGATCACTTCAGAGTGGTATATCTGCCTCGAACAGAGATATTAAAGGATGCCACAGGCAAGCTTGCAGACTTTTTGTCTTCATATAAGCAGAAATAATTATTGGCATAGATAATTATAAAACATATGATATATAAGCTCCGGCACAGAAAACTTTTTGTTCTGACCGGAGTTTTTATATTATGCTGTAATATTTTTTAAAAGTAACCTACCTGTAACTTTACATAATGTATTATACACTTGTATCGCGGGGCGGCTGCACTTTAAAGGACAGACCGCACAGCACTCAAAAATGTATAGAGAAGAAAAGGAGAATTAAATGGAACTGCTTAGGGTAGAACACTTATCAAAAATATATGGAGCCGGAGAAAATCAGGTCAAGGCTTTGGACGATGTGTCATTGAGCGTGGAAAAGGGAGAGTTTGTGGCAATAGTCGGGGCGAGCGGCTCCGGAAAATCCACACTGCTTCATCTGCTCGGAGGTGTTGACAGGCCAACAAGCGGAAAGGTGTATATAAACGGCACTGATATTTTTGCAATGAATGATGATGAGCTTGCCATATTCAGAAGAAGACAGGTAGGTATCATTTATCAGTTTTATAATCTGATACCTATATTAAATGTGGAGGAAAACATGGCAATCCCGATGGAGCTTGATGGAAGAAAGGTGGAAAAAGCACAGATGGATGACATGCTTTTACGCCTTGGACTTACAGAGAGACGCACTCATCTGCCAAACGAGCTTTCAGGAGGCCAGCAGCAGCGCACATCTATAGGAAGAGCCCTGATTACGAGACCATCTATAGTGCTCGCGGATGAGCCGACCGGAAACCTGGATACCAAGGCCAGCAACGAGATTATGCATCTCTTAAAGACCTCAAACCGTGAGCTCAACCAGACAATCATTATGATTACACACAATATGGAGCTTGCAAAGGCGGCTGACCGCACAATAATGATAGAGGATGGTAAAATCAGATGAATTTGATGAAGACACTCACATTAAAAAACTTAAAGCTCAACAGGAAAAGAACTATTGTCACGATAGTCGGAATAATTCTTGCAACAGCGCTTTTGTCGGCGCTTGTCACACTTGTGTCAAGCTTTCAGTACAGTATGATTGAATACCAGAAGCAAAAGGGCGGCGACTTTCATGTGAAATTTTCGAATGTGAAAATGTCTGAGCTTTCGGAGTTTAAAAACAACAGAAATATTGAAAGCACATTTGAGACAATGGGAATGGGCTTTGCAAAGCTAGACGGCTGCAAGAATGAGGATAAGCCGTATGCTTATGTCATGGCAACAGATGAGGCAGGCTTTGAGAAAGGCTGCTTTAACCTGATAGAGGGGCGCATGGCAAAAAATGAGGATGAGATAGTCATTCCAAGGCACTTAAAGACAAACGGACGAATCGACATAAAGGTGGGAGATGAGATAACACTTGATATCGGAAAGCGATATGATTCAAACACCGAAAGTGTCATATGGGAAAATATCGCATATGAGCATGAGGCAGAGACACTTACCGATACTGTGACAAAGCGCTACAAGGTGGTAGGCATCATGGAAAGACCGGGCTATGGAATGGAGGACTATAGTGCCGCCGGATATACATTTGTCACATATTCTGATGAGCTGGCAGCAATTGATAACGGCACAAAGAGTGAGGTTAACGAAGCTGACACTACGCTCACAGTGTACAGCAGGTACACTCAAAAGGCTTTAAGAAATAAGGATGCTGTGACTGCAGATATAATTGGTGTGGATGAAAAGCTGTTTGAGAAATCAAATAATTCATCTGTTGAAATGTCTGCTGAGGAGAGCGACAGGTTTCTTAAAGAGATGGAAAATGCAAAATATGATATATATATAAATCGCTTCCTTATAAGCTATGAGTGTGTTTTCCCGATTGACGGCACATTTAAAGCACTGTTTACAGTGGCCGCTGTTGTGGCTTTGATAATTATACTGACATCAGTGTACTGTATCAAAAACAGCTTCAACATATCAATCACTGAAAAAATCAGGCAGTATGGCATGCTTGCAAGCGTGGGTGCTACGAGGCGCCAGATAAAAAGCAGCGTTAAGACAGAGGCAGCAATGCTTGGAGTGGTTGGTATTCCTGTAGGTACCATGAGTGGTATTTTGGCATCGTTTATACTTGTCAAGGTGGTAAATGCGCTGTCAGCAGGCTGGCTTAACTTTGCTTTGAGCTTTCACACATCACTGCCTGCACTTATTCTTGCTGTGATACTGAGTATAGCAACCATTTATTTCTCAGCAACAGGCAGTGCAAGAAGGGCCGCAAAGGTCACACCGCTTGAAGCAATAAGAAACACAAAGGAGATTAAAATAAAGTCAGCAAAGCTTAAGACACCGGCTATTATAGGCAGAATCTGGGGCATTGGAGGCGTTATCTCATATAAGAATATAAAGAGAAACAAAAAAAAGTACAGAACTACAGTGACGTCTATTGTTATCTGCTCAGTAACCTTTATTGTGATATCATACTTTATGTCTATGGCCTTTAGCGTTGTTGGGATGTCATATGCATCAGTAGATTACAATATTGGAATAAATATGTCATGTAAAAAGGACCTTGATATTGAAAAGCTCTCTGAGCTTTTGAGTGGCATTGAAGGAGCAAAGGATTATCTGGTTGGAGCAGGTTATTATTTTGATGTAGATAAGCCGGAGTATACAAAGGAATATGGAGAGTATTGCGGGCAGCTTTATGATGACAGAGAGGATGTCTCACAAGAGTTTTTTATCACGGTTTTAAATGACAAATCGTATGATAAGTATGCGTCTGACGCAGGCGTAAAAAATGCAGATACAGGAGCAATTCTTGTAAATAAATGCACATTTGATGTGTATAATGAGAAAAGCTCGAAATACGTCAAAGAAGAGATGGAGCTGTACAAATATAAAGCAGGAGATACAATCAGGTGCGGCTACAATGTGTATGATGATGCTTCTTCTGATGACAATGCTGTGGAAGGTGATACTGAAAGCAGTACGGAGGATAACAGTGGATACGTTGACGAGGAAACAATAAATAACGGTGTCAGAAAAACTGTAGATGTAACTATTGCAGGTGTTACAGACAAGGTACCAACATGTTATAATGGCTACGGCAATACCTCGCTTTTGTTTATGAACCAAAAAGGCTTTGAAAGCTTATGGGCTGACGGCAAGAGCGGTAATGAGCTCAAACCGGGGAATGCGATATATTCGGCATATGTGGTTGCAGAAAATGCAGATGAATATCAGGATACATTAGAAAAGGAGACGGAAGAAAATCCTGAGTATTCTCAGATTAGTTTTTATGTCAGCAATATGGATAAGCAGATGCGCGATGAAAAATCACTCTTTACACTGCTTGGAGTATTTGCATACGGACTTATTGTGGTCATTGCCTTAATAGGAATCACAAATATCATCAATACCTTAAGCACCGGAATGGAGCTTAGAAGCCGCGAGTTTGCTACACTAAGAAGCATTGGAATGACAGATAAGCAGTTTGCTGGAATGGTCAGACTCGAGAGTGTGTTTATATCTGTGAAGGCACTTGTAATAGGCGTACCGCTTGGTATTTTAATAAACTATCTCTTATGTTTTATTATGAACAGGATGGGTGGCGCAATCATTTATAAGCCACCGTATAAAGCAATTATATTGTGTATAGTGGTTGTAATAATGCTGATTTATGCTATCATGAAACTATCAATGACGAAGCTTAGACACAATAACATTATTGAGACAATCAAGAATGAAAATCTGTAGAAAATGCGGGAGCTGATATGAAAAAAATACTTCTCATAGAGGACAATAGAGGAATAACAGAGGGACTGTGTGATACATTTACAGAACCTGAATATGAGCTTTTGACAGCAGGCAATTTAAAGGAGGCTGGGGCACTTTTGAGTGAGCACCCCGGCCTTGTGTTGCTTGATGTGTCGCTTCCGGATGGGAACGGCTTTGATTTTTACAGCGAAAGGCTGGAAAAAGAAAAAACACCGGTGATTTTTCTTACCGCAAGGGATGAGGAAAATGATATAGTAAAGGGACTTGAGCTTGGAGCGGAGGATTACATCACAAAGCCTTTTTCCGTAAGGGAGCTTGTGGCGAGGGTAAACCGCGTATTTTTACGAAGGAAAAGTGATGACAGCTCATCTGTCATACACGCAGGAACCATAAGCTATGATTTGGACAAAAAGGAAGCAAGAAGGGCTGGACAGTTGATTGTTCTTTCAAGTCTTGAAAACCGCATACTTGATCTGCTTTTTACCAATCACGACAAGGCTGTGTACAGAAATGCCGTGATTGACTGCATCTGGGAGGCGACAGGAAACGATGTCTATGACCATACCGTGACTGTCTATATGAAGCGCATCAGGGCAAAGCTTGGTGAGGATGTGATAAAGACTGTGAAGGGAATCGGGTATCGTGTTGATTCAGATGAAGCTCTTTAAACAGTATCGGCCGACAGAGCCGGTTCCCGGGGGAAAGCATGAGAAAGAAGAAATATAATTTAGAGAACAGAAAACATTTTGTGTATTTTGCAATAATTTATACATGTATATGTGTGATGGTTATGGCTTTTACCGTCTTTTTTCAGTACAGGGCATATACGAAAAACTATAACATCACAGTGGCTAAGCTATGTGCACTCATTCATGAAAAATATCCCGATGTATCAGATGGCAGTATAGCCGCGATTCTAAATGACAGCAGTATCGACAGTGATGATACGAATTTAAAAGCTGCAGATAAGCTCCTTAAAAAATACGGCATTGATATGGAAAAGGATTCTGCGGTTTTGTCAAATGAAAAAGCGCTTAAAGGAGCGCTTTGGCTAGACATATTTCTTGTTGTGCTTTTTGCAGGGGGCTTTTGCATTTACATTGTGCTTATAAGATTTAGCTTTAAAAGACAGGTCAGACAGGCTGCGGATTATCTACGCCGCATAAATCAGGGAGACTACAGACTTGTTATGGCAGATAGCACAGAGGGAGAGATTTCTATACTAAAGGGAGAGCTTTACAAGACAGCAATTTATTTGAGGGAGTCTGCGGAAAATGCAAAGGCAGACAAGCTTTTGCTAAAGGATGCGCTTTCTGACATATCGCACCAGCTTAAGACACCGCTCACATCACTTTCGATAAATCTGGAAAATCTGGAAGGAAATCCTGATATGGCATCTGAAAACAGAAACAGGATAATGCGCAGGGCAAAGCGCGATGTGGATAATATATCGCATATGGTGCAGGCTATCTTAAAGCTTTCAAGGCTTGAAGCGGATGTTGTGGAGTTTGATGAGAAGGATACGCTGCTGTCTGAAATTGTGTCTGAGGCAGCTGACAATGTGATGGCACTTTGCGATTTGAGAGACATAAGGCTGTCCATAGATGAAGGCTCTGATAAGGATGCCTGTATACATGCTGATGCATACTGGCAGTGTGAGGCTATCACAAACATAGTAAAAAATGCTGTGGAGCACGCAGAGAGTGAGGTAAGGATAGGCTTTTACAGGTATGAGATGTATGCCGAGATAACAGTGCAAAACGATGGAGAGACCATAAGTGATGAGGACAAAAAGCATATCTTCACGCGTTTTTACAGCGGCAGCGGGCAGCCGGCTGACAGTATCGGAATAGGACTTTCGCTGGCGGAAGCGATTGTGCGTCATGACAATGGATATATCCTGGTGGAGGATTGTAAAAAAGATATATTAAAAGATACATTAAATGAAAAAAATGAATGCAGTGGCACACGCTTTGTGGTAAGATATCTGTGATAAGTTGAGAAAAATTATCAATAAATACACTAGGAAGCGATAAAATGACACTAAAAGAACTTGGCATAGGACAGAGTGCCAGAATACTTACAGTAGGCGGTGAGGGCGCACTGCGCCAGCATTTCCTGGATATGGGAGTAATCCCAAAAGCCGAAGTAACAGTTATCAAATTTGCACCGATGGGAGACCCGATGGAGCTTCAGGTGCACGGCTATGAGCTCACATTGAGGCTTGATGATGCGGCACAGATTGAGGTAGAATTAATTGACAGCCGTTCAAGAAAGCATGAGGGCCCTAAAAAGATAAGCAACACAGCCCATCCCGGACTTGGTGAGGAGGGCAAATACCATGTGAAGGGCAGTGGCAATCCTCTTCCGGATGGTGAGAAGCTCACATACGCACTTGTGGGAAACCAAAACTGCGGCAAGACAACACTTTTCAACCAGCTTACAGGTTCAAACCAGCATGTAGGCAATTTCCCGGGAGTGACGGTGGACAGAAAGGATGGCGCAATCAAAGAGCATCTGGACACATCAATCACTGATCTGCCTGGAATTTACTCAATGAGCCCATATACGAATGAGGAGATTGTGTCGAGAAACTTTGTGCTCGATAACAAGCCAAAGGCCATAATAAATATCGTAGATGCTACAAATATCGAGAGAAACCTGTATCTGACCATGCAGCTTCTTGAGATGGATATACCGATGGTTATCGCTCTAAATATGATGGATGAGGTGACGGCAAACTCAGGCTCAATCGATGTAAATAAAATCGAGGGACTGTTAGGAGTGCCTGTTGTACCGATTTCTGCCGCAAAGAATCAGGGTGTTGATGAGCTGGTGCGCCATGCGATACACATTGCAAAGTATCAGGAGCGTCCGGGCAGACAGGATTTCTGTGATGAGAATGATTTTGGCGGTGCCGTGCACAGATGTATACACGCGGTCAGTCACCTGATTGAGGATCATGCAAAGCTCGCCGGAGTTCCGATTCGCTTTGCTGCCACCAAAATTATCGAGGGAGATGCACTTATATTAGAGCAGCTTCATCTTGATGAGAATGAGAAAGAGGCAATAGAGCATCTGATTGTCCAGATGGAGAAGGAGCGAGGCCTTGACAGAAGCGCTGCAATTGCGGATATGCGCTTTACATTTATTGAGAAAATCTGTGAGAGCACCGTGGTAAAACCGAAGGAGAGCAGGGAGCGTATCAGAAGTGAACGCATCGACCGTGTTCTTACAGGCAAATATACGGCAATACCGTGCTTTATAGTGATAATGCTTGCTGTATTTTATCTCACCTTCAATGTAATCGGAGCAGGCCTTCAGTGGCTTTTGGAGCAGGGCATAGGAGCACTGACCGCGCTTACGGATAAGGCACTCACAGCGGCAGGTGTGAATGAGGTGCTGCACGGACTGGTAATAGACGGCATCTTTCAGGGTGTGGGAAGCGTATTAAGCTTTTTGCCGATTATCGTGACACTGTTCTTTTTCTTATCCCTCATGGAGGACAGCGGATACATAGCGAGGGTTGCATTCTTCATGGACAAGCTCCTTCGTAAGATAGGACTTTCCGGACGAAGCATAGTACCAATGCTCATAGGCTTCGGCTGTACGGTGCCAGCTGTCATGGCTACACGTACACTGCCAAGCGAGAGAGACCGTCGAATGACTATACTCCTCACACCGTTTATGAGCTGTTCGGCAAAATTGCCAATTTATGCATTCTTTGTTAGTGCATTTTTCCCGAAGCATGGCGGACTTGTCATGGGAGGTCTGTACTTCCTTGGAATAATTGTCGGAATACTTTTCGCATTTATCTACAGAAAGACTTTGTTCAGGGGTGACGCAGTGCCGTTTGTAATGGAACTGCCAAACTACAGGATGCCGGGCGCCAAGAATGTGTGCCAGCTGCTCTGGGAGAAGGCAAAGGACTTTTTGCAGAAGGCATTTACAGTAATACTTATTGCCACAATGCTTATATGGTTCTTACAGAGCTTTGACATACACTTTAACATGGTAACAGACTCAAAGGACAGCATGCTTGCCGCTATTTCAAGTATTATCGTGCCTGTCTTTAAGCCTCTGGGACTCGGAGACTGGCGTATATGCACGTCACTTATCAGCGGACTCATGGCAAAGGAGAGCGTGGTATCAACACTTGAGATACTGTTTGGCGGAACGGTTACGACAGCACTCACAACACTTTCAGCCGCATCTCTTCTGGTGTTCTCGCTGCTCTATAGCCCTTGCGTGGCTGCTATAGCATCCATAAAGAGAGAGCTGGGTGCAAAGTGGGCAGTCAGTGTGGTGCTTTTGCAGTGTGCGATTGCATGGGTGGCAGCATTTATTGTCAGGGTAATTGGACTGCTTGTGATGTAAAAAAACTGATTGAATAGTTATAAAAAACATAAAAGGAGATATGTGATGGAGATTAAACTGGAAAATGAATCACTTGAGCTCACGATAAACAGCTTCGGAGCAGAGCTTAAAAGCATCACCGGCAAGGAAACTGGTACACAGTATCTGTGGGATGCCGATGAGAAATACTGGAAGAGAAGCGCACCGGTGCTTTTCCCGTTTGTCGGCAGCTTAAAGGACAAGAAGTTTACCGTTGATGGGACAGATTATCCGATGGGACAGCACGGCTTTGCAAGGGATATGGAGTTTGAGCTTGTGTCACAGACAAAGGATGAGGCATGGTTTTCACTTAAATCAAATGATGAGACTCTTGCAAAATATCCGTTTGAGTTTGTGCTCGAAATCGGCTATAAGCTTTCTGGCAGTGAGATAAAAGTGACCTGGAGGGTGACAAATCCTGCGAAAAAGGATTTACTTTTCTCAATAGGTGGTCATCCGGCATTTATGTGTCCGGTCGCAGAGCAGGGAAAGCAGTCAGACTATTATCTGAAGCTTGACACAGACAAAGCAATCACCTACGGACTTATCTGTGACGGAGGACTTTTAGACAAGGATGACAATCTGCTTAATGTGGATGTGGATGGATACTGTCAGATAGATGAGCATATGTTTGATAAGGATGCGCTCATAATAGAAAACAGACAGGCTTCAAAGGTGAGCCTGTGTACACCGGATAAGAAGCCATACCTTACGGTGTCATTTGATGCGCCTTTATTTGGTCTGTGGTCACCGGCAGGAATGGGAGCACCGTTTATCTGTATTGAGCCGTGGTACGGCCGATGTGACAGAGCAGGCTTTGCCGGAGAATTAAAGGACAGGGAGTATGGTAATTCGCTGGCACAGGGTGAGAAATTTGAGAAGTCATATACGATTGCAATTGAGCTGTAGATTTTCTTGTTCTCAATGTGACTTAAGACTTAAATAGTTACAAACAAAAATATAAGATATAGTTAGAATCGGGGGCCGGCTTTCTTAAGGCCGGCCTGAAGCAGCCATTTCTGATCAATTTTCTTAAGATCTTCACCGAATCTGACATGCAGCCGAACGGAGCCTTCGAGCTGCTCGATATGTTCAATGGTGCCCTTGCCAAACTTTGGATGATTGATATCGTCATTGATATTAAATTTTACAGTACTGTTTTTCTTTTTGCGGTATTCCTGCTCGCGTGAATATGTGTCGCGGATAGGAATACTCTTGTCAGTAATTTTCTTTTTGAGAACCTTATCATAATCGTGCTTAATAAGTCCTTCACCGGCTTTGTAGTAAGGAGTGGGAGCTGCTCCTATAAGTGAGCAGCAGTATTTCCACGCACTTCCGTGGATGCCGGGCTGCCAGTTGTACTTGTCCGGTATATCCATATTATATTGCATATAGTGGGCATATTCGTGCTTATATAAATCCATCCTGTCATCCTTTGACAAGGGCTTTGTCACACAGTAGCCGATGAAAAGCAGCGAAAAATGAAATTCTTCTTCATCCTGCCCAAAGCCCGGAGTGTATGCACCGAGCCTGTCCGTATCAAAGCCAAATGTGATAGGAACCCTTGCACCGTTAAGCCCAAGCTGTCTGTCGAGCTTCTGGTAGAGAAAGCGGATTTCCGCGAGATGTATTTTTGTTTCGTTTTCGAGTAGTTGTCGTAAATTGTTGTCTATGTTCATAAGTATATTTCTCTAAAAAATCAGTTTGTTTTCAACACAGTAATGATATATTCCGTCATTCTCAACTGATTGGCACACAAAATCAGCCTTAGCCTTGACTTCGTCCTTTGCATTGCCCATGGCAACACCAATGCCTACGGCCTCAAGCATTTCAATATCGTTATGTCCGTCACCGAAAGCAATTGCTTCATCCTTTGAGAAGCCATAATGCCTAAGCACTGCAGCAACAGCATTGCCTTTGCCACTGTTAAGCGGAATAATATCAACGGCCTTATCCCACCATGCAGTTATCTGTGAGTGGGGCGCGCCGGATAGAATCTGTGAGTGCTCATCTTTTTTGCAGGAGCACATAATCTGATATATATCAGTCCTGCTTATCTCGTCAAAATTGTCAGCGATTTTAAGCTTTTCGCTGCCAAAGGCAAAGTATTGCTCTAAATCAGGGTCGGTACCGTTTGTGACAATCATATGCTCGTTGCTGATTGCAATGGCGCGGTTCATCCGCTTTAGATTGGAAATTATCTGATATTTGTCGTGCTCATTAATAGGATTTTTGAATATGATATCATTGCCTTTGGTGACGAATGAGCCGTTAAAGGTGAGCAGGACATCAAAATCAATTCCATCAAAATGAGGCACACCTGTGTAGCATCTTCCGGTAGCCATACAAAGGATGATGCCATTTTGGTGGAGCTGCCTAAGTGCAGCAGCAGTGTTTGCGGATAATTCTTTATGTCCCAGCCGAAGCAGGGTGCCATCCACATCAAAGAATGCTATTTTAATCATAATTCACCTGCCTGTTTTAATGCTAGTTTAATGATATTTTCATTTATATAGAATCCGTTTGATTGAATTTTGGTTATTGCATTTTTTACAGAAGAAATAAAATGTTAAGTAAGTCTGCATTGCACAATGCAATTAATGGTGTTGAATTGACAATTACCCTACGCATTATTCATCTCCTCTATAAATTCTGCTTCATCATCAAAACTGAAGATAGATATATTATTATTGCCTAGATATTTGATGAAATCTTCCTCACTCATTCCGGCTATCTGTGCACAATATCCAATAGAAATATGGTTTTTTAAATAAAGCATTAGAGCAGTAGCTTTCTTGGCAAAAGCATTAGCTTCATCTTTGGTCATTTTGGTATCGTATAATACTTCATCTGGTATTTTTATTGCAATACTACACATATAAACACCTCTTTCTATTTATAATGAATCATTAATTATATCTCAGTTACATGATAACATAATAAGCGCAAGATTAAAAACATTTATTTAAATTTCTGTCACAACGTAAGGTACGTAAGCCGGGGACTGTTGGGGAGACGCGCTTTAGCTATCGCTACGCTTAGCAACTAAGATTCTGTACGAAATTATGCTCATGAAGCGTAGAAACGCACCTGCATGGACGCAGGGGAGAGGAAGATTTACATATGTGTACGCAGGAGGACCTGGTTCATAAAGATTACCATTTCTTATAACTGTGTTCTTGATATTAAAGGACACAAGTGGCTTTTTTCAATATGTTGTTGTTAATTTATGGTGTTGGGCTTCCACCATTATGCCAGAAGCCTCACAAAAAGTAGTTGAAACTGCAGAAATCACCAAAACAGCACCCAAACCCAGCCAGAAAGCCGGAAAAGACCTGGCAAAAAGTAGCTGAAACTGCAAAAATCCCAAAAACAGCTCCAAAAACCCAGCCGTAAAGCCTCATAAAAATGGACTTATAGACATGTATTGATGGCTTAGTCGAGAATTAACTACTGTGGAGTGTACTAGAACTTGTGAGTAGCGTGTCATTTGTAACCGCCAAAGCGTACACAATGAAGTAGTAACTATAAACTGTGAGATTATAGCAAACCATCTAGCATATACATTTGTATAAGTTTCGACGGTTTCGTCGTGCATAGAAAACCTAAGAGCATAATTTCGTACAGAATCTTAGTCACGAAGCGTAGCGAGGGCGAAAGTGCGTGTCTCCCCAACAGTCCCCGGCTTACGTACCGGCCTGCACTTGTGCGCAAAAGTTGCGCGTGAAAAACGCGCACCTAATCCCTTGCTTGTGAAAAATGCTTGAAAACAAAAGTTAAAAAATGTCGAAATTGCACATTGACATAATCGCAATGCTGTAATATACTAAGTTCAGAACAAACGGTTGCGCGAAAAACGCACCTAAGAAATAAATTAAATTACAAGCAAATGGAGGAAACAACGGATGGACAAATTTATTGTTAACATCATTCACCGCCCTGAGATGGTGCCTGAGTACTCAGCAACAGTGACAGGACAGGGAAAAGAAGAGGATATTGGAGATAAGAAGCTTATTACAGAGTCACTCGACATCTTCAAGACACAGCAGAGACTTGCACATGAGGCGGGACTCAAAACTACAATCCAGATGACATATGCTTCACTTTTTAATGATGAGGCAGTAGAGCTTGCAAAGCAGGATCATGAGAAATACGGTGATGAGATAGCACTTTCACTCCTTGGACTTCCATGTGAGGAGTTTAGAGAGAAGTATAAGACAAAGGATTTCTGTATCTGGATGTTCTCGATGGAGGACAAGAAAGCTATCGTAAATGATGTTTTCGAGAAATTCCACGACAGATTCGGTTTCTATCCTGAGTCAACAGGCTCATACTATATGGATGCAGACCTTACAAACTACATAAAAGAAAAATACCCAATGGTAAAATGTGCAGTTGCAACATGCTGGGAGGAGGGCCCTAAGGCATACCACACATGTAACAACTCATGGTACACACTCTTTGACGGAGGCCCATGGGCACCATGGATTCCATCAAAGCAGAACACACATGCGCCGGCAGCAAATAAGGAAGAGGATAGCGGAATCGTAGCAATTCCACATCTCTCACGTGACCTTATTGCATGCTATGACGGAAACGGCTCAAACTTCGGAACACATCCACAGAACGTGCTTCGTGGAATGATTTATGATACAAAGACATGGGAGTATCCATATCTTTACAACCTCATCGACCAGTACAGAGACCTTGCAAAATACAATAACGGATATTCATACAACATGATGTTCGTAGGACCTGGCTGGATGAACAAGATGGGACGCTGGGAGCAGCCATATGAGCTTCTCTTAAAGTCATACACAGAAGGCTGTAATTACTATGGCAAGTTAAAGAAAGAGGGTAAGCTCATCGACATGACAATGTCAGAGTTCGCTGATTACTTCAGAGAGAAGAAGGGGGTCAACGCAGGTAACTACAATGAGCCTGAGTGTGCACCATGGAGAGATATCCTTTACGGCTCAGACAAGCAGCTCTTCTGGTACTGTGACCCATACATGAGAGCATGCGTAAACATGGATCAGGGTGGAGCAATCGTAGACCTTCGTCCATACGTTGCAAAACTTGAGTGGCCTGTAGGAATCGGAACAAAGCATGTACAGGATGCATCTTATCCATTCCTTATTCAGGAGAAATACAGAGCAGGATACTTTACACACTATGCAGGAGCTGGAACAGTAAGAAGTGCCAAGCTTTCACACAACGGTGAGGAGGTTGACCTGTGTCTCTGTCCTACACACAGCCATTTTTCAGAGGAAGTTATTGATGGCAAGAAGACAAGAATCCTTACACTTGATCCTGTAGATATTGAGTTTTATGATGTTAAGCTTACTCTTCAGACAAAGGAATACTTTGAGGAGGGCTCATCAAACATCAAGATTGAGCGTAATATCCTTAGCATGAGTGATCCAGATGCAGAGGTTTATCTCGATGAGTACATCACAGCATGCTATGGAACAACAGAGTATCCTGAGGATATGACAGGCATCACACTTACATGTGAGGGAGAAAACCCACAGAGCATCAATTATGAGTACAAGTGTCGTGATGCAAAGCTTGACGGAGCAACTGCAGTAAGCGCAGTAATTCCTGCAATTCAGACAAAGGTTTCACTCACACCATCTGCAAAGGCAGAGGGATACATTGAGGAAGGATATGCATTCTCTCCAATGTTCAAGCTTGGTTACAAGAAACAGATTAAAGACAAGGAGGTATTTGCAACATGGCTCAACTTGGAAAAGGCAAATTAAATTACAGATGTCCTTTATGTTTTATGAGGGATCTTGATATTGATATGTTCTATAATAAGGAAACAGGTATTTATAGCTGCATCCGCTGTCAGTTCAGAGGTACAGAGGAAGAGGTACTTCAGGGCAACGAGGATGTCCGCAAGAAGTACAAGGCTATGTACAAGAGATTCGACAAGTTCGATTTTGATTAAAGTAGTGATTAGTACGCTGCTGCTATAATAGCAGCAGCGTATTTTGCATTTCGCTACAAAGGAGAGTATATATGGCGAAAAGAAAAAAAGACACGATGGAATTCAGATTTTATGAGCTGCCACAGGGAGAGTCGGCACTCGTACTGTGTGGAGAATCATGGAAGAGAGTGTATGGTCATGATGAATTACACCTGCATTTCCATAATCTGCTTGAAATCGGCATCTGCCGCGAGGGAGATGGAAATATGTATCTGGATGAGGATATTTACCAGTATCATGACGGCGATATCACATTTATACCTGAGAATTTTCCGCATGTTACAGTCAGCTATGGTGAGGTGGTGAATTTCTGGGAGTATATTTTTATTGACATACGTTCTGTGATAGAAGAGATGTTCCCAAACAATACGGCATTCCAGAATGAGGCAGTTACGACTATATCAAAAAAAGCGTTTATGACTAACGTGTATCAGAGCCCGGCTATGGCTGAGTATATAAATGCCATAATCAGGGAAACCCGTGAACACAAGATTTATTGCCAAAGGACGGTAAAGCTCCTTGTGCAGGGAATTGTAATAGAGCTGCTGCGTAGGTATGATGAGCTTCCGGAGGAGGATAATAATATCGTAAAGGGTACCAATATGTCACAGATAGCCACAGCACTTGACTACATGAATAAGCATTACAGCGAATCGATAAAGGCAGGGGAGCTTTCGGAACTATGCAACATGAGCGAGACTCATTTCAGGAGACTGTTTGAATCATACATCAATATGCCGCCTATGGAGTATCTGAATCTGATAAGAGTACAGAAGGCGTGCGAGCTTATGAAAAAGACAAATGAGCCTATGGAGCTTATTGCACAAAAGTGTGGATTCACAACCCAGTCAACTTTTAACCGTAATTTCCGCAAATTTTTGGACACTTCGCCATATCAGTGGAAGATAAATCCTGAAAATTATGAGCATAAGCTGCTTAATTTTAGGATATCTGCACTAAAGGGATGGTAGAAAATACATGCCTTCGTCTTATAAGAGGGTTTTGTGTTTAAAACAGACATGTATCAAATAATAAATACAGTAGACAGGAGTGTAAAAATATGAGTAATTTTGATTCAAATATCATTAAAAATCCTGAAATATTTGAGCAGAACAGACTTGCGGCTCATTCGGATCATGTGTGCTATAAAAATGAACTGGAGAAAATTAAAGGAAAATCAAGCCTGAGATATGATATGAACGGCTTATGGAAGTTTGCATATGCAAAGAATCAGTCCCTGGCTCCTTGTGGCTTTGAGGCAGCTGATTATGATTGCAAAGGCTGGGATGAAATCAGGGTTCCGGCACATATCCAGATGGAAGGCTATGACGTGCCAATCTATACGAATACCACATATCCGTGGGAGGCTGATGAGTTTATAAAGCCGGGCGAGGTACCTGAGATTTTCAATCCGGTTGCAAGCTATGTGAAGTATTTCACAATCCCTGAGAATATGAAGAATAAGAGGGTGTGTATTTCATTCCAGGGAGTGGAGAGCGGTTTTGCACTCTGGCTGAATGGACACTATGTCGGCTACAGTGAGGACACATTTGATCCGTCTGATTTCGAGCTGACTGATTATATTGTCGAGGGTGAGAACAAGCTTGCGGTCAGAGTATGGAAATGGACATCAAGCAGCTGGTGTGAAGATCAGGATTTTTACAGATTTTCAGGCATTTTCAGAGATGTATTTTTGTATGCCGTTCCTTGTGCACATGTGGAGGATCTGTCAGTTGTTCCTACACTTAATGATACCTTTGACGAGGGCACACTTAGTGTGTCAATAAAGGCAGATGGTGATGGTATTGCAAGTGTAAAGCTTTATGAGCTGGGCGATTTGTCTGTGGAAAAATATGACAGGGCAAAACTTTTACTGGAAGAGTTTGACATAGAGCTTAGGGATAAGGAAATCTGCGAGGGCTCATGTAATGTGAAAAATCCTCTGTTATGGAGCGCTGAAAAGCCGAATCTGTATGAGGTTAAAATTATAGTTAAAGATACGCATGGAAATGAGACCGAGTTTATCAGCCAGCTGGCGGGCTTCAGAAGATTTGAGATGGTAGACGGACTCATGAAGCTAAACGGTAAGCGTATTGTATTTAAGGGTGTAAACCGCCATGAGTTCAGCTCAATAACAGGCCGTGTGCCAAACCGTGATGAGGTGATAAAGGATATTGTCACAATGAAAAAGAACAATATCAATGCTATAAGAACAAGCCATTATCCTGATGATTCCATGCTCTATGAGCTTTGCGATATTTATGGAATCTATATGATAGCGGAGAACAATCTTGAGAGTCATGGCACATGGGAGGCATATAATAAGGGCTATGTTGACCTTGACTTTGTTGTGCCAAAGGACAAGCCACAGTGGAGAGAAATGATGCTCGACCGTGCCAACTCATGCTATCAGAGAGATAAAAATCATCCGGCAATCCTTATCTGGTCATGCGGCAATGAGTCGTTTGGCGGCAAGACAATATATGAGATGTCACAGCTTTTCAGACAGCTTGATAAGCATCGTCTGGTGCATTATGAGGGAGTATTTAACGATAGAAGCTATAATGACACAAGCGACATGGAAAGCCAGATGTATACTCCGGTTGCAGGCATTGAAAAATTCCTGGCAGAGCATCATGAGAAACCGTTTATATGCTGCGAATATACACATGCAATGGGAAATTCCTGCGGTGCTATGCACAAATATACAGAGCTTACAGACCGCGAGCCTAGATATCAGGGCGGATTTATCTGGGATTATATTGACCAGTCAATCTACAAAAAGGACAGATACGGCAAGTGGTTCCTCACATATGGCGGAGATTTCGGCGACAGGCCTACTGATGGTGATTTCAGCGGAAACGGCATCTGTTACGGCGGAGAGAGAGAGGCTTCTCCAAAGATGCAGGAGGTGAAGTTTAATTATCAGAATATCTCGGTTGATTTTGACAGCGACTACATCTTTACAGTCACAAACAAAAATCTCTTTGTAAATACATCGGTTTTTGATGCTTTTGCCATTCTTCTTGCAGACGGTGAGGAGGTTTACAGGACAAAGCTTCAGATATCTGTTCCACCGATGGATAGGGCAAGCTATGAGGTGCCGGTGACTCTTAAAAATTCCATGATAGATATGGACAAAGAGTACTGTATTGTCGTATCATTTGTATTGAAGGAAAACACCATCTGGGAAAAGGCAGGATATGAGATTGCATTCGGACAGCATATGATAAAGAAGCCTGTAAGTGAGTATTCATGCGACAAATCAGTTGAGCTTGTTGTTGGAAACGGAAATATCCTTGTAAGAGGTGAGAACTTTAAGGCACTTTTCTCAAGAATGAATCTGGGAATGGTTTCATATGTATACGGTGGCGTCGAGATGCTTCCAAATACTATCCCACTGCCGAATTTCTGGAGAACACCTACCAACAATGATTCCGGCAACATGATGCCACAGCGCTATGCACAGTGGAAGATTGCCAGCATGTATGTGACCACCAGACAGGATCAGCGCTTTGCAGATACATCACCAAGGGTAGAAAAAAATGATAACAATATCGCCATCACATATACTTATTTCATGCCTACCACACCGCAGAGCTCATGCGAGGTGATATACAGAGTGTTTGGTGATGGAACAATCGAGACAACTCTGTCATATGACCCTGTAAAGGAACTTGGCGATATGCCGGAGTTTGGCATGATGTTCAAGCTGGATGCCGATTATGATACAGTGAAATGGTACGGACTCGGACCACAGGAGACATACGAGGACAGACAGCATGGCGGAAAGTATGGTGTATACGAGAATAAAGTGGCAGAAAACATTGCCGAGTACCTCGTTCCGCAGGAGAGCGGCAACAAGTGCAGAGTAAGATATGCAAAGGTAATGGATAAGAAGGGCAGAGGCATGCTGTTCTTTGGTGATGAGCTTTCGTTCTCGGCACTGCCATATACACCACATGAGCTGGAAAATGCTGCACATCACTTTGAGCTTCCACCTGTACACTATACTGTTGTCCGTGTGGCAAAGAAGCAGATGGGTGTAGGCGGAGACGACAGCTGGGGCGCACATACTCATCCGGAGTATCTGCTTGATGCCTCAGAGAAAATGGAATTCACATTCTGTTTCCGTGGAATCTAGCATTTTAAGGTTGTAAGGAATATTATTACGCATTTTGAGAGCAGGGACTATTACTGGGACTGCTCTCATGGTGTAAATAAATGATATAAGGATAAATGATATAAGAATTAAGGAGAATTAAAATGTCAAAATTTATTAAGGGTATGGATTTATCAACCTTGCTCGAGCTGGAACGCTGCGGAGCAAAATACTACGAGGATGGAAAGGAGAAGGATATTCTTGACATCATGAAGGAGCATGATGTTGATACAATCCGTCTTCGTCTGTGGAACGACCCAAAATCAGAGGAGGGTGAGCCTTACGGTGCGGGTAACAATGACCTTGCTGAAACTATCGCTATCGGAAAAAAGGTTACAGATGCAGGCTTTGGAGTGCTTTTGAATTTCCACTACAGTGATTTCTGGGCAGACCCGGGAAAGCAGATTAAGCCAAAGGCATGGAAAGATTTCGGTGTGGACGAGCTGGAGCAGGCTGTATATGATTTTACACTTGAAAATCTGACAAAGATTATTGAGGCAGGTGTAAATGTCACAATGATTCAGGTAGGTAATGAGCTTTCAAACGGACTTTTGTGGCCTGAGGGAAAGGTACCTAACTACGATAATATAGCAAAATTTGTGAATGCCGGAATACGTGCCTGCCGCAAGGTAAATGCTGATATTCCGATTATGATTCACCTCGATAATGGTGGAAACAATGAGCTTTATGTCAGATGGTTTACAAACTTCATCGAAAGAGGAGAGGAGTTTGAGTATATTGGATTGTCATACTATCCTTTCTGGCACGGCTCTCTCGATCAGCTTGAGTTCAATATGAACGATATTGCAAAGCGTTTCAATAAGGACCTTATCATAGCTGAGGTATCCATGGGCTTTACAATGGACAGCTACCAGGAGTACGAGAAGCTTGCTGATTCTGAGCGTAAGGGTTATGCGACAAAACCGGAGCTTGTTGAGAAGATAGATTATCCTATGACTATTGAGGGACAGGCTGACTTTACAAAAGATTTCTTAAACAGAGTGGCAAATGTGGTGGATGACCACGGAAAAGGATTTTTCTGGTGGGAGCCAGTGTGGATTCCTGTACCGGGCTCAGGCTGGGCTACACCTGCTTCACTTAAGTACATGAATGATCCGGGACCATGCGGCAATGAGTGGGCAAACCAGGCACTTTTTGACTATGATGGAAATGTGCTGCCGGCACTTGATGTTATTAAGAATTTTAAAAAATAAAATAATAACATATGTAATTTTGTTGCATGATTTGATTTGTTATGTTGCATTTTCAGTCGGATGTATTGCAATGTAAAAATGTGCAGTTATAATAGAGTTATAAAGAAAGAACGAATTATTTTAACTATCAATTTAACGCAAATACAATCAGCAAAGGAGAAGAAAAAATGATACAGCAGAACGTATTAGACAAATTCAAGGAGCTTTTTGGAGCAGATGGGGATATCAGAGTATATTTTGCTCCGGGACGTGTAAATCTGATCGGTGAGCACACTGACTACAATGGAGGACATGTGTTCCCTTGTGCACTGACCATCGGCACATATATGGCAGCAAGAAAGCGCGATGACAGGAAGCTTCGTTTCTACTCTATGAATTTTGACAATCTGGGTGTGGTTGAGTCATCACTTGATGAGTTTACACCTGATCCGGACGGACTTTGGATAAACTATCCAATGGGCGTTATGTGGGCCTTCGAGGGACGCGGAATGAAGCTTGAAAGCGGTCTTGATATTGTTTTATTCGGAAATATTCCAAACGGCTCAGGACTTTCTTCATCAGCATCTCTTGAGGTGGTTACAGGATATATGTTAAAGGATATTTACGGCTTTGACGTGACAAATCAGGATATTGCACTTATCGGTCAGTATTCAGAGAACAACTACAACGGCTGTAACTGCGGTATCATGGATCAGTTTGCATCTGCAATGGGCAAAAAGGACAATGCAATTTTCCTTGACTGCAATACTCTTGATTTTGAGTATGCACCAATCGTTTTGGACGGTGCAAAGATCGTGGTTACAAACAGCATGGTTAAGCACAGCCTTGTAACAAGTGCTTACAATGACAGAAGAAATGAGAGTGCACAGGCTCTTAAGGATTTACAGACAGTATGTGACATCAAGACTCTCGGTGACCTGACAGATGAAGAGTTCGAGGCTCATAAGGATGCGATTCAGGATGAGGTTGCACGTAAGAGAGGCAAGCATGCGGTTTATGAGAACCAGCGTACCATCAAGGCTGTTAAGGCACTGAAGGAAAATGATATCGAGACATTTGGAAAGCTTATGAATGCTTCACATGTATCACTTCGTGATGATTATGAGACATCATGTCCTGAGGTTGACGTACTTGTTGATGAGGCATGGAAGATTCCGGGTGTTATCGGATCACGAATCACAGGCGGCGGCTTTGGAGGCTGCACAGTCAGCATAGTAAAGGACGAGGCTATTGATCAGTTTAAGGCAAACCTGACAAAGGCCTATGAAGAGAAGGTTGGAAAGACACCTGAGTTTTATGTTGTTTCAATCGGAGACGGACCTAGCCGTCTGGCATAAAATTAGCAATATGAAATAACAGTAACGGATAAACAGGTTTTTCCCGACAATGATTAAGGAGCATGACATGATTCAGGAGAGAATATTAGAATTAGTAAAATATGGTCTTACAACAGGACTTGTTGACCCTGCTGATGAGGTATACACAGTAAACAGACTTCTCGAGGTACTCGGAGTGGACGATATTGAGGATGAGACATTTGAAAAGGTAGAGGCTCAGCCTGCATGGACACAGGAAGAGGCAGAGGAGAAGCTTGAGGGTATACTCGAGGATATGATGACATACGCATATGACAATGGCATCATGAAAGAAAACAGCATTGTATACAAGGATCTTTTTGATACAAAGCTGATGGGCTGCCTTGTAAATGCACCAAGCGTGATCAGAGCTCGCTTTAAGGATTTATACGACAATGAGTCTTCACTTGCGGCAACCGATTATTTTTACAAATTAAGCTGTGACAGCAATTATATCAGAAGACAGCGCATAAAGAAGGATATGAAATGGACCACAGACACAGAGTATGGCACACTTGATGTGACAATCAATCTCTCAAAGCCTGAGAAGGATCCAAAGGCAATTGCTGCCGCTAAAAATGCAAAGCAGAGTGCATATCCAAAGTGCCAGCTTTGTAAGGAAAATGAGGGCTATGCAGGCCGCGTAAACCATCCTGCAAGAGAAAACCACAGAATTATCCCTGTTACAATAAACAACAGCCAGTGGTTTTTCCAGTACTCACCATATGTATACTACAATGAGCACTGTATCGTGTTCAATTCAAAGCATACACCGATGAAAATCGAGCGTGCCACATTTGGAAAGCTGCTTGATTTTGTAACACAGTTTCCACATTATTTTGTAGGCTCAAATGCAGATCTGCCAATCGTTGGAGGCTCTATCTTAAGTCACGACCATTTCCAGGGCGGACACTATACCTTCGCTATGGCAAAGGCTCCGATAGAGAAAAAAATCACATTCAAGGGCTACGAGGATGTTGAAGCAGGTATCGTAAAATGGCCTATGTCTGTTATCAGAATCAAGTCGGCAGACAGGGATAAGCTTATTGATCTTGCAGATAAGATTCTTCTTGCATGGAGAGGCTATACAGATGAAGAAGCATTTATTTTTGCAGAGACAGATGGAGAGCCACACAACACTATCACACCTATAGCAAGACGTCGTGACGGAGACTATGAGCTTGACCTTGTGCTCAGAAACAACATCACAACAGAGGAGCATCCGCTTGGCGTATATCATCCGCATGCCCACCTTCATCACATAAAGAAGGAGAATATCGGACTTATCGAGGTAATGGGACTTGCAGTGCTTCCGGCCAGATTAAAAGGTGAGATGGCAGAGCTTAGGGATGCAATCCTTACAGGAAAGGATCTGCATTCGACTGAGACTCTTGCATCACATGCTGACTGGGCTCTTAAGTTTATGTCTAAATATGATAAGATTGATGAGTCTAATATTGATGGTATTATCAATGAGGAGATTGGACTTGTATTTAAAGAAGTGCTTGAGTGTGCAGGAGTGTACAAGTGCACTGATGATGGACGTGCAGCGTTCCAAAAATTTATAGATGCGGTAAATGCATAAGATTTTCAATTATCTTTTTATAATGCGGAAAGCACCGGCGAACATACTATATATTTCGCAAGTACTACGCAGCTAAGAAGCAGTAAGAATTATGATTTGGAGTGTTTAGACCATGACACAACCGGCTTTTATGCGCCGTCCATGGCGCATAACGCCTTGCCCCAGCGTCCATGCTGGGGCATTGTTGTATATGGACATAATTCTAACTGCTTATAAGCTGCTTCGTAAAGCTCAATATATAGTATGATTCGCCGGTGCTTTCCTCGGCTGTGAGATAAACTGATTTTTAAAGGACTTGTTAAAGCCATTATTGTTAATGACTTTTTACTAAAGATGTGTCATTAGGATGAATTTATCGTTTTTGTAGCTCATGCAGGCAGTGGATGAATGCAGGCACCAGGAAGGCATCTGCGAGAATCCATGCGAGTGGGCTTGCAAAGCAGGCGGCAGAAAAGCCGAATATCGGTACAAATACAAGTCCGATGAGCGAACGCGCAATCATTTCTGCTACTCCTGCAAACATCGCAAAGCCGGAAAAACCCATACCCTGTATGGTGAAACGGATTGTGTTTACCAGAACGAGCGGGATGTAGAAAAATGCATTTATCAGCAGAAACTGATGAGCCTGTACGACAACCTCTGTTTCGCTTGGTGATACAAACAGGTAAATCAGATAGTTGGCTATAAACGGCAGTGCCACAAAAATCAAAACCGAATAGATCGATCCTATCACTGAGGCTGAAATAAGCCCCTTCTTTACACGTTCAAATTTGGTTGCACCGACATTTTGTCCACTGTAGGTGGCCATTGTGGAGCCGAGTGCGTCAAATGGACACACCATAAACATTGAAATACGGCTTGCAGCGGTCATTGAGGCAACTGCGATGGAGCCTAAGCCGTTTACGGCAGTCTGCAGTATGACGCCGCCTATAGCGGTTATCGAATACTGAAAGCCCATAGGAAGTCCCATGACCATCAGATTTCTGACATATGAAGAGTCAAGCTTCAAATCATTTCTGCTTACATGCAGCAGAGGTACATTTTTTGCTATGTAAATGATGCACAGCACTCCTGATATACCCTGTGACAGTACGGTTGCAAAAGCCGCTCCAAACACGCCCATGTTAAATACCAGAATGAAAAGTAAATCAAGACCGATATTTAGAATAGCCGCGATTATAAGGAAAATAACAGGTATGACCGAGTTGCCGAGAGATCTCAGATATCCTGACAGCAGATTGTACAGTATTGTGGCAGGAATGCCTGCAAATATGACAATCAGATACTGGTAAGCGAGGTCGTAAATGTCGCTTGGCGTATTCATCCAGGTCAGAATGTGACCGCAGAGAAGCACAGTGAGTGCCGTCATGATTATTGCGATAATTACAGACACAATTCCTGCATTTCCTACATATTTTTTAAGTCCTTTTTCATCCTTGGCACCAAAGCGCTGGGCTATTGGAAGTGAAAAGCCGGCACACACACCCTGGCAGAAGCCGATGATGAGAAAGCAGATGCTTCCGGTAGAGCCGACTGCGGCTAAGGCCGAAACACTTAGAAAACGGCCGACGATTATAGTATCCATAAGGCTGTAAACCTGCTGGAAAAGCATTCCGAGAAGCAACGGAAGGGAAAAGCCCAGAATGAGCCCGGTAGGAGAACCTACAGTGAGATCCTTTGAATTATTTTTAGTCATTATTTATAATCCCCCTTGATTAAAAATAGATAAAAATATATATAAAAAATAGTGATTAAGTGTAATATACAACCTTTACAAACATAAGTAAATGAGGTAAAGTTAAATTGTTAGCATTTTTTTTGGTGCATATTTTAAAGTGAATAAAAACGCTGTTTTTATGTTTGATATCATGTTTTTTTGAGAAGAAAATTGAATAATAAGTAAATATGTATGGGCTGACATATAATTAAATTTGGAGGAAAAGAATGAGAGACTGGGAAAATAACATTCGAAAGGTTGTACCTTATACACCGGGAGAACAGCCAAAGAATACCTGTGTTATTAAGTTAAATACAAATGAGAATCCATATCCGCCAGCGCCGGGAGTGAAGGAGGTTTTAAGTAACTTCAATACAGATGATTTAAGACTGTATCCTGATCCAAAGGTTGATAAGCTGGTAAATGCAATTGCGGATTTCTATAAGATAGACAGCTCAAAGGTGTTTGTCGGAGTTGGCTCTGATGATGTACTTGCCATGATTTTCATGACATTTTTCAATTCGAAAAAACCTATATTGTTTCCTGATATTACATATTCATTTTATGATGTGTGGGCAGATATGCTTCGAATTCCTTATGAGCAGCTTCCATTGTCTGATGATTTTTCAATAGTATCGTCAGATTACTATAAGGCAAACGGCGGAGTAGTATTTCCAAACCCTAATGCCCCGACAGGAAAGCTCATGCCTCTTGATGAGATAGAGGATATAATAAAGCATAATCAGGATGTAATTGTCGTAGTAGATGAGGCATATGTAGATTTTGGCGGGGAGAGTGCGCTTCCGCTCATTGACAAATATGATAATGTCATTGTGGTACAGACATTCTCGAAATCTCGCTCGCTGGCAGGCTCAAGAGTTGGTTTTGCCATGGCAAGTCCTGTGCTTATCAAGTATCTGAATGATGTGAAATATTCGTTCAACTCATATACAATGGACAGAATCACAATCGAAGCAGCTACAGCAGCGGTAAAAGACAGAGCATACTTTGAAGAGACCACAGCAAAGGTCATAAAGACACGTGAGTGGACAAAGACAGAGCTTAAGAGGCTTGGCTTTACATTCTGTGACTCAAAGAGCAACTTTATATTTGCAAAGCCTGCAAATGTTTCTGCAACAAAGCTTTTTGAGGACCTTAAGGCAGACAATATATTTGTCAGACATTTCAGCTCACCTGAGCGAATCAACGATTATCTGCGCATATCCATAGGAACTGATGAGCAGATGCATACACTAATTAAATTTTTGGAGAATTATTCATGTTAAAAAAATATATTTACATCTTTTTAATTTCAATGATACCACTTATTGAACTCAGAGGAGCAGTTCCGGTTTCACAGGTGATGGGGCTGCCGATAGTGCCATCATTTATCGTTTGTATCATTGCAAATATGCTTCCGGTACCAATTATTTATCTTTTTGCAAGAAAGGTTCTCATCTGGGGAGCAGACAAACCAATTATTGGAAGGTTCTTCAGCTTCTGCCTTGAAAAAGGAGAGAAGGGCGGCAAGAAGCTTCAGGCAAAGGCCGGAAGAGGTCTGTTTGTTGCACTTTTACTTTTCGTAGGTATCCCACTTCCGGGAACAGGTGCATGGACAGGAACACTTGCGGCAAGTATCCTTGATATGGATTTCAAGTCAACAGTTGCCGCTGTCATGCTTGGAGTACTGCTTGCAGGCATGATTATGATGATAGTAAGTATGGCAGGTGTGACTATATTCCTGTAGAATTTATGGGGAGCTTTCTTCGTCCTTTGTTAAACAGTACAAATCCGACCACCAGTGAAACAATTGTAACAGCAATCACAATCACAAAGACCACTACACTATTACCGGGATCAGGGAAAAATCCTGAAAGTGTGCCCCAAAGGTTGAAAAGCAGATGAAGCCCCATAGAGTAGTAAATAGAGCCACCGCGTTCGCAGACATATCCAAGTACGATGCCAAGTGCAAAGGCATATATGCCCTGAATCCAGTTGAGATGGAACAGTCCGAAAAGTGCAGCCTGCATCAGATTGGCAAGAGCAAATGGCAAAGCCTTTCTGGCACAGCGCATGGTCACACCGCGGAATATAAGCTCCTCACAGATTGGCGCCAGTATTACAGAATAAAGTACTGTCACAAAGGTAGTATCTGTGATGCCGGATGTTTCAAAAAGCTCGTTGTACTGCTGCAGCCAGTCGGGACGGATGTAGCCGGTTAAGTTTGCAATGAAATTGGCAGCAAACTGTGTACCCGGCACGAGTATGACGATTGCCACTAGCATCATGGGATTGAAGGTTTTCTTAGGGGATGGAAGAAAATTACCTTCGTATCTGGCATAGTACCACATGCCAAAAATCGCAATGGTAATGAGTGCATAGATGACCATAATCATCATGTTAAAATTTACAGAGGTAAATGTCTTTTCAAGGCGGTCCGATACGTTTGCAGACGGAAAAGCAAGCTTTCCGACAAAACCCTGTCCAAACACTCCCATGCCCATCATAAAGAATAAGGCGATAGTCTGAATTGCCTCAACTGCAAGCAGTGGGACAAATGTGTAAAAGAAATATCCTACTTTTTTCATTTTCAATTTACTCCATTCTGATTTATTAGGCGATAGTAACATTAGTATAACATATCATAATTTAATTGCAAGAAAGCTGTTTACTTTAAAACTTTAATATGTTAAAATTAAAAGTAAATAAATCGCATGAAAAAGGAGAACACGATGAGCAAGAATCTAAAAACAGAAGCAGTAGACCATTTGTTTGATGCTATTTTGTGTCTCAAGGATAGAGCAGAGTGTTATACATTTTTTGAGGATGTTTGTACTGTAAATGAGCTTTTTTCTCTATCACAGAGATTTGAAGTGGCAAAGATGCTTAGAGAGCAGAAGACATATCTTGATATAGCAGAAAAGACCGGGGCTTCCACAGCCACAATCAGCCGTGTGAACAGATCATTAAACTACGGCAACGATGGATATGATATGGTTTTTTCACGCATGGAGGATGGCTCTGACAAAGAGGATTAGTTTATCATAGGGGGAAAGAAAAACAGGCTCATTAATTTGAGCCTGTTTTTTTACTTTCTTTTCCTGAATGTGTATTTTCATGGGAAGAAGCCTCTTTTTCTTCATTTAGATTGTCAATCATGCGCTCAATCAGCATTTTCTTGATGTAGACATCAAAGCTCAGCATGCAGATAAAGCTAAATGTGTGAAGAAATTTCTGATCCTCATCAGGAAAATCCTCAAATGTCTCACCGGCAATCTTGTATTTCTTGCCGAGATCCTTTAAGAGCTTCTGCGATTCCTCCGCCTCTAAGCTGAAAACCTCAGTATAGACATCCTGCATCGTAAATCCGTCATCATTGCCGAAATACTTCTCGGTAAGCGGATTAAGAATCGAGCGTATATCGTTGATGCTCAATATATTTTTGAAATAATATATAAAAAGCAGTGTGAGCACATGCTCCTTAGAATACTTTTTCTTGTCCGGAGAAGGAAGCAGATTGTTTTTGGCATAGTTGTTTATCATTGTCTTGGTAAGGATTTTGTCGCTTTCATAGCGCTTTGATGCAGCGAGCTGCTCGTCCATGAAGGTTGTGACCTGATCCATGTACAGATCAATATTTGGTATATCCTCCGGCTTTATGTAATCTATTGATTTAAGCTGCTTTAATAATTCTGATAAAAATTCTTTAACGTCATTCTCCATATCATCACCTCAGGCTTTTATTATATAGTATTGAAAACTATATGACAAGTTTTTTTTGAATTTTCTCATATTGGGTTGTGCAAAACATATGTTTGTGGTATGCTGTAAATAAATTATTTTTGTATTTATGGTTTGTGTGCCTGTAATAAGACTGGAGAATTGAGAGGAAAACAGATGAACTTAGATATGTTGAATGAACAGCAAAGGGAGGCCGTTTTGACCACAGAGGGACCGCTTCTTATTTTAGCGGGGGCAGGCAGTGGCAAGACCAGGGTTCTTACATACAGGACTGCCTACCTGATAGATGAGTGTGGCGTCAATCCTTACAATATCATGGCAATCACCTTTACAAACAAGGCTGCGGGAGAGATGCGTGAGCGAATTGATGATATGGTGGGCTATGGTTCGGAAAGCATATGGGTTTCCACATTCCATTCGACATGTGTGCGTATACTGCGCAGGTATATTGACAGGCTGGGATATGACACGAATTTTACAATATATGATGCTGACGACCAGAAGGCTCTGATGAAGGACATCTGCAAGCGTCTTGAGATAGATACCAAGATGTATAAGGAAAAGATGTTTTTAAATGTCATTTCATCTGCAAAGGATGAGATGATTGATCCGATAGAGTTTGAAAACCGCTTCACAGGTGACTTCGTGAAGCGCAAGCAGGCACTTGTATACAAAGAGTATCAGAATGCCCTAAAGCAGAATAACGCACTCGATTTTGATGATTTGCTTGTGAAGACAGTAGAGCTTTTTAAGCTGGATAAAGAGGTGCTGGATTACTATCAGGAGCGCTTCAGGTATATCATGGTGGATGAGTATCAGGACACAAACACCGTGCAGTTTGAGCTTATCAGGCTTCTTGCCATGAAGTATAAGAATCTGTGTGTGGTGGGTGATGATGATCAGTCCATTTACAAGTTCAGAGGTGCCAATATCTACAATATCTTAAACTTTGAGAAGCATTTTGAAGATGCAAAGGTCATAAAGCTTGAGCAGAATTACAGGTCTACACAGAATATCCTAGATGCCGCCAACAGCGTTATTTCCAACAACGTGGGTAGAAAGGACAAGCGCCTTTGGACTGATAACGGAGCCGGAGACAGGATTACCTTTGAACAGCTTGAGAGTGGATTTGAGGAAGCGGATTATGTGGCGCGTTCGATAGCGAGACTCGTGAGAAAGGGTGAGGCGCGCTTTAAGGACTGTGCTGTGCTTTACCGAACCAACGCACAGTCGCGTCTCTTCGAGGAGAAATTTATTGCTGCAAACATACCATACAAGATTGTCGGCGGCGTGAATTTCTATGCCAGAAAAGAGATAAAGGATATCCTTGCATATTTAAAGACTATTGACAATGGCCATGATGACCTTGCGGTAAAGCGAATAATAAATGTGCCAAAGCGCGGCATCGGAGCTACGAGCATCAATAAGGTGACAGACTATGCTCTTGAGAAGGGGATAGATTTCTATACGGCACTGCGATATGTCGATGAGGTGTCTGGCATGGCGAGGTCAGCAGGCAAGATAAAGCCTTTTGTGATGTTTATACAGTCACTTCGTGCGAGAGCCGAGATGGATTCGGTTTCGCAGCTCATACAGGCAATAATCGATGAGACCGGCTATGTCGATGAGCTGAAGGCAGAGGGCACGGATGAAGCAGAGCAGCGTATTGAGAATATTGATGAGCTTATAAACAAGGCTGTTGATTACGAGCAGGGGGAGGAGAATCCTACTCTCAGTGGCTTTTTGGAGGAGGTAGCGCTTGTAGCAGATATAGACGGTCTTGACGAAAACAGCGACTATGTGGTTCTTATGACTCTGCACAGTGCTAAGGGACTTGAGTTTCCGAATGTGTATCTGGCGGGTATGGAGGATGGTCTTTTCCCAAGCTATATGTCAATCACGAGTGATGATGCAACAAGCGAGATAGAGGAGGAAAGGCGTCTTGCTTATGTTGGCATCACGAGAGCCAAGGAGCATCTTACAATCACATCTGCACGCATGCGTATGGTGCGTGGAGAGACACAGTTCAACAAGGTATCGCGATTTGTGAAAGAGATTCCGCGTGAGCTTATGGCAGGCGAGGTTTATGAGCCAAAGCGCCGTGATGATGACCTTGAAAGAAATTCGCAGAGCACGTACAGAAAGGCTAAGGAGGCCTTCAAAAAGACACCTACATACGGCACAGAGTATGCGACCACCTTTAATACACAGCGTACAAGGACACCTGTCTACACGCCTGTGAGCAACCAGAAGTCTTTTGCCAGTGCCAATACCACCGGAGGCCTTTCATATAAGGTAGGAGACAGAGTATCTCACATCAAGTTTGGTGCGGGCGAGGTCATGGCAATCGTAGAAGGCGGCAGGGATTATGAGGTCACTGTGGATTTTGACAAGGCCGGTACCAAAAAGATGTTTGCTTCATTTGCCAAATTGAAAAAAATTGACTAAAATTATTGTAATTTTTATAGGAAAATTGGATATAATATGCTATAATGGATTTAACAAATAGCATTTGGCAATTACTTTTGGAAAAGGAGCGGATTGAATTATGAGTAAAGTTGAAGAATTATTAAAGGACAACAAGCTTGCAGAGAAGCTCAGCATGGCAAAGCTTAATGACCTTCTCAAAAAAGAAGAGGAAGACAAGAAGCCTTCCAAGGCTGTTATCATATTTGCCATCATTGGTGTATTAGTTGCTGTTGCAGCAGCGGCATATGGTATCTACAGATTTTTCACACCGGATTATTTAGATGATTTCGATGATGAGTATGATGATGAATTCGATGATGATTTCTTCGAGGATGAAGACGATGATGATGCTGAAGATGAAAAAGAGGCACCAAAGACTAAAGAAGAGAAATAATCGTTTTTAGATAATGGGGGCTACATATGTAGTCCTCATTTTTCTTTATGTGTGAAGCAAGGCATTTGCAGTCAGGCATACAAAGGAATAATAAAGTATAAAGAGAGATAAGAATTACATGAAAAAAGGATTTAGAGGAACAGGAACCGTAGAAAGAGTAGACTTCCCAAACAAGGGAATAGCTGTTACAGATGACGGCGACAGAGTAATTGTGAAAAATACAATTCCGGGACAGAAGGTGGAATTTGTTGTAAATAAAGTAAAGCATCAAAGGGCAGAGGGCAGACTCATGGAGGTAATTGAGAAATCGCCTCTGGAGACAGAAGAGCCATGTCCTCACTTTGGAATGTGCGGGGGCTGTACATATCAGACAGTGCCTTACGAAAAGCAGCTTGATATGAAGCTTACCCAGGTGAAAAAGCTCATTTCGGATGCCATCGGCACTGAGGAAGAGTCAGGATATGAGTTTATAGGGATACATGGAAGTCCTAAAAAGAGCGAATACAGAAACAAGATGGAATTTTCCTTCGGTGATGAGTATAAGGATGGCCCTCTTGCGCTTGGCATGCACAAAAGAGGAAGCTTTTATGACCTTGTGACAGTATCAGACTGTCAGATAGTGGATGAGGATTTCAGGACAATATTAAAGGCAACGCTTGATTATTTTTCAAAAAACAATATACCATATTTCCACAGAGCAACACACAAGGGCTACCTGCGGCATCTGCTTGTCAGAAAGGCAACAAAAACCGGTGAAATCATAGTCGACCTTGTCACTAGCACACAGACAGAGGGCTTCAACGAGGAGGAGCTGCTCGCAGGCTTTAGATATGCGCTTTTGACCAGGCACTATGACGGCATATTTAAGGGCGTTTTACACACAAAAAATGACAGCGTGGCAGATGTGGTCAAAAACGAGGGCACAGAGGTGCTCTACGGAGATTCATATTTCTACGAGGAGCTCTTAGGTCTGAAATTCAAAATCACACCATTCTCATTTTTCCAGACCAACTCACTCGGAGCGGAGGTGCTCTATGAGACAGCGAGAGAGTTTATCCTGGGAGATGACAAGGATTCGCTAAACGGTAAAACAGTCTACGACCTCTACAGCGGAACCGGCACCATCGCGCAGCTTATGGCACCGGTGTGTAAGGAAGTAGTAGGTGTCGAAATAGTTGAGGAGGCAGTTTGCGCAGCAAAGGAAAATGCAGCTCTTAATGGTCTGGATAACTGTAAATTTATCGCAGGTGATGTCCTCAAGGTGCTTGATGAGATAGAGGAAAAACCGGATTATATAATTCTTGATCCACCACGAGATGGTATCCATCCGAAGGCTATCGGGAAAATCATAGAGTATGGTGTTGAGAATATGGTTTATATTTCATGTAAACCAACAAGCCTGGCAAGGGATTTGCAGATATTTATGGACAGAGGGTATAGAGTGGAGAAGATATGCTGCGTGGATATGTTTCCGAATACTTATCATGTGGAGACTGTGGTAGGACTACAAAGGAAAGATACCTAGAAATCCTTGAATTTACGCACTTTGTAGAGTTTTTCAGTTTCAACAAAATCGGTGAAAATCACAAGGAAAAGCTGCTTGTGCAGAAAGTTACCGTTGTGGTTGCCTTAGACCTCGATACGGGGAACACAAAAAATCCTGAATATGAAAGTGAATAGTGGACTATCAGATATTTGATAGATTATAGGGATACTTGTTCAAAGCAAGCGTCCCTATTTTTTTTAAAATTTTATATTTTAGGAGGAAAAATAAATGACAAACACAGCGACAAGAGCAAAAAAAGAAAAGATTACTCGCACAGTTACTTTCAAGAATCAGGCACACGAAGATTTTTATCAGAGATACCTTCCAAAATGCCGTTATCAGGATGTGTATCACAAGGCATTGGTTTATTGTCTTGGGATTGATCGGGATACAAGAGAACATGTAGACCGGATTTATGATTTCAGGACAGGCAACGTGAAACCAGAATGTTTGCATGAAGGCTGGCAGACCAGCGGCAGTGTAAAGATTGTCCGGATGGCATTTAACCTGTATTGCAATGGTACGCCGAGCGTTTTTGAATACGATGATTCTGATACGGACGGGCAATTAAACGAAATGCGGTGCTATACGGTAGAGGATTTATTCTGTTGCGGTTATGCCCGATACTTTTGGGAAGCAATTAAGATCAGATACCCGGAGTATTGCTTTTACGTGGATTGGGAGGATTTGTATGCTGAAAATTAGACTTCAGGGAACATTGAGAGATATTCGGTGGTTCAGAAAGCTCATGGAGCAGCATGAGGAAATTGAAGTTTTACGGACATCGGAACCATTTGCAAACAAAGGAACAAATAAGTATTTTCGTGTTTATTCAGAGATAGAGAAAAAGGAAAGGTAGGTATGGAGTATGTGTAGAGTAATCGCAATCGCAAACCAAAAGGGCGGTGTAGGAAAGACCACCACCTGTGTAAATTTAGGAATCGGTCTGGCAAGGGAAGGAAAAAAAGTGCTTCTGGTAGAGGCAGACGCACAGGGAAGTATGGCAGTAAGTTTGGGGATTGCAGAACCGGACGAGCTGGATGTAACCTTAGTGAATATTATGGAGAAGGTTATTAACGATGAAGATTTAGAAATGGGAGAGGGGATCATCCACCATGAAGAAGGGGTTGATTTCATTCCGGCCAATATTGAACTTGCGGGATTGGAAACGGCACTTGTAAATGTAATGAGCCGGGAAACCATTCTCCGGCAGTATCTAAACAGCTTGAAAAGTCAGTATGACTATATTTTGATTGATTGTATGCCTTCATTGGGGATGATTACGATAAATGCCCTTGTAGCAGCGGATAATGTGCTGATTCCGGTAGAAGCGGCGTATCTTCCGGTCAAGGGGTTACAGCAGCTTATCAAGACGATTGGACGGGTTCACAGGAAATTGAATCCGGCACTTTCCATTATGGGTATCCTGCTCACGAAGGTTGACCGCAGGACAAACTTTGCAAGGGATATTTCTATACAGATCAGGGAGGTCTATGGAGACAGGGTACATATTTTTACGAACTGTATTCCATTGTCTGTGAGAGCGGCAGAGACTACTGCAGAAGGGAAAAGCATTTATCTCCATGATCCGAAAGGGATTGTGGCAAACGGCTACTATTCGCTGACGGAGGAGGTGCTTGAGCATGAAAAATAAGAGCGCACAAAAAGTTAAATTAACTTCCTATGATGATTTATTCGGAACCAATGAGCCGGTGACAGGGGAAAAGATCACATCTGTTCCGATCAGTCTGTTTCATACATTCAAAGACCATCCGTTTCGGGTGGTCGATGACGCAAAGATGCAGGAGACGGTGGAGAGTATTAAGCATTATGGCGTATTAGTGCCGGGAATCGTCCGTCCGCATCCGGACAATGGTTATGAGGTTGTGGCAGGACACCGCAGATGGCGGGCGTGTGAATTGGCAGGACTTGAGGAAATGCCAGTTATCATCCGGGAATTGGATGATGATGCCGCTACTGTGATTATGGTTGATACGAATATTCAGAGAGAAGATATTCTGCCGAGTGAGAAGGCAAAAGCCTATAGGATGAAATACGAAGCTATGAAACATCAGGGAAGTAAAGGGGACAAGTTTACTGCCGATGCGGTTGGGGAAGCTGCCGGGGACAGCGGCAGGACAGTACAGAGATATATACGTCTGACAGAATTAGTGCCGGAATTACTGGATTATGTGGATGCTGGAAAAATCCCGATGATTATCGGGGAAAAGCTATCCTATCTGAAAAAAGAAGAACAGGCGTGGCTTGTAGATGCAATTATAAATAGTGGTGTATTTCCGTCTAAAATACAGGCAGAGGCATTAAAATCGGGCAGTGATGCCGGGAAACTGACCGAGGGCGGTGTATATGCGATTCTCATAAAAAAGGAAAGTGGAAAAGTTGGCGTGACAATCTCTGCCAGGAAAATCGGCAGTTATTTTCCACCTACCTATACAAAAGCGCAGATTGAGGAAGTGATTTATTCACTTTTGGATCAATGGAAGCAAAACGAGAAAATGGAGGAATTTGCGGATGCAGAAAATTCAATTTGAGTATTTCCGAGGCATGGAAGCGGAACAATACAGCTTTTACCGTGTACCGAAGGTGCTTTTTACTGCGGAATGCTTTAAATCCCTCTCCTGTGAAGCAAAGGTTTTATACGGTCTAATGTTAGACCGTATGAGCCTTAGTATCAAAAACCGCTGGTTTGACGAGGAAGATCGGGTATATATTATCTTTACCGTTGAGGAGGTTATGGAACTGCTTGGATGCGGCAGGCAAAAGGCGGTTAAGAATATTGCGGAGCTTGACACAGAAAAGGGGATCGGCCTGATTGAAAAGAAGCGGCTAGGTTTGGGAAAACCGAATGTAATCTATGTAAAAAATTTTATGATTACGGATTGTCCGGAACCGGAGCGTGAGGAGGAACATGGGGAAGTACATAGGGAAGAACAGCCGGAAAACTCCGCAAATTCACAGAAGTATGAAAATCAAACTTCAAGAAGTATGAATAACGGATTTCAAGAAGTTCCCGAATCAAATTTCCAGAAGTATGAAAATCAAACTTCAGGAAGTATGAAAAGCGAATTTCAAGAAGTTCCCGAATCAGACTTCAAGAGTTATGAAAATCAGACTTCAGGAAGTATGAAAAACGAACCTCAAGAAGTTCCAAAATCAAACTGTAATAATACTGATATTAATAAGACTGATTATAACGATACTGATTACAGTTATACAGAATTTAACAAGACTGATATAAGTGAGACTGAGACTATCTTATCTGATCGAATCCAATCAGGGGATGCTGGTACTGGTTTGGGAAGAAAAGATGTGATTGAAAAAATGAACGCATACCGGGAACTTATTCGGGAGCGCATTGAGTATTCCTATCATTCAGCGGAAGATGTAGACGAACTTGTAGAACTGATGGTAGAGGTTATGATGATGCCAGATGACAGCACGATAAGGATTGCGGGAGTGGACAAACCTGTGGCACTTGTAAAGAATAGGTTTATGAAAATGACGTATTCGCATATTGAGTATGTATTGTTCTGCCTGCACAGAAATACAACCAAAGTGGGAAATATCAAAGCATATCTGTTGACAACGCTTTATAATGCGTCAATGACGATAAATAGCTACTATCAGGCGGAAGTAAACCATGATTTATACGGAGGTGGATGAAATGAGAATCAGTGAGTTTTTGGGAAAAGTGATATTTCCGGTGGGAGCGGCGATATTTTTAGCCGCATTGTTTTATCCTGTGTGTGTGGATAATGGGGTATGTGATTATTTAAAATTGTGGATATTAACAGGCATCCCATTTGGTGTGCATCGGATGTTCGTATGGGTAATTCCAAAAGGGTTTGATATTGGGGGAACCATAGGAGTTTTAGTTGTGAATCTATTGGCGGGCGGTGTAATAGGGGGTGTGATCCTGATCTGGCGTCTGGTGCTGGCAGCATTTTATCTTGTAAAAGGCATTGGTTCGGGTATTCTCTGGCTGGCAGGAAAACGTGCTGTGTGATAGGAACAGTGGCTTTACAGGGGAATAAGTGGAGACAGAAAAATGAATAGAGGTTCATAGAAGCAGCTAGAGTCATGTTTAGCTGCTTTTTTCTGCCTGTTTGGAGGAAAACTTTACGACACGATGTCGCAAAGTTCTAAAAAGAAAATTTCATGGAAGGAGGTGCCGTATTGGGGAACCGTGCTGTGTCGCAGGGGTTGATTGAGTTAGGGGAACGTATCAGGAAACGCAGGCGGGAAGTCCATTTATCGCAAGAAGCCTTTGCGGAGAAAGTCGGTATCAGCGTCAATACGGTCAGTCGGGTTGAGGGAGGGCAAACGGCGATGTCCATTGAAATTTTTAAGAAGATGGTTGAAATATTGGAAGTTGATGCGGATGATCTGCTAGGTAAGTGTCCGAAAGAAAAAGAAAAAAATAAATACGATACATTAGTCAGGCGGATTCAGCAGTTAAAAGAAAATGAGCAGAAGATTGTGATGCAGACAATGGAAGTTCTGATTGATGGGATAAATAAATTCCACAAATAAGGGGTGTGGACAGATAAATCTCCCCATATTTGCCGAGGGAAAAAAGAAGGTTAGTTGTTAAACTGGATATAGAAAGCGGCTGGAAACCACAGGAGCCGGAAAGGAGGGATGTTGTTATGACGAGGGAAGAAAGTCTGGCTTACCGGAAAAATTGCCCATATGACGCAATGGGAGATTATTCGGTTTTCTTTGCGGAAGATAAGCAGAAAAAGGAAAATAAAGGGACAGGACTTCCCCAAACGGATATTTCGGGCAAACAAATAAAGTGAGCTTTACGAATAGAATCTGTCACAGGCAGTAAAAGGAGTTTCAGGCTCCCGTTAAAAAAAACGGGTGAGCCGGGAGCCATTTTTTACTGCCTTTTTGTTGGATTCCTGTGACAGCGTACTTTCGGGCCACCCGGAGCCTAATGGCAGAAGGGTGGTCTTTATGCTGACATTGCAGGAAGTAAAACAAATGGTAGAGATTCCAAAGGAGGGAAATAAAGTACCGACAGAAAAACAATTAAGGAATACCGGGACTGCTGTTATAAGCAGGCGATTAGATAAGAATACAGAGATCAGAGTATACCGGAGTGGATATGCGGTGTATTACCTTGATAAATATAAGACCGTATTTTCTATCCATACTTGCGGTGATTATTTCTATCAGTCAGACGGCAATATCCTTTGTATAGAAGAAGCCTTTTTTAACAGACAGGAGTGGTATTTGCGCCTGATATTAGAGGGAGAGGATCGGGTAATCAATAACCGTGAAGCGTGGGAGCGTGAGAAGAATATCTCTTACAGTGACATACCGGAGACAGGGGGATTAATGGCTGATAATGGGAAATCTCCGGTAGAACAGTTGATCTGGATAGAAAACTTTGAAGAAATGATGATTCTTTTGACAGAGCGGCAACGTCTGATTGTCAGACAGTTCTTCTTTCTCCAGAAAACACAAAAGGAGATCGCACAGGAGCTTGGTATTGCTCCGCCAGTAGTATCACGGACAATTAAAAGCGCAGTACGGCGAATACGCAGACGGCAGCCGGAATTGCCCCAAACCACTAATAGAATACAAGTAGGGAAAGGGGGAGTTTCCCATGCGTGGTAAGAAACCAAAGGAGAGAAAGAGCTATGTGCTGCGTATGGGGGATGGTACGCTCGTGGAAGTAACCAGGGAGGTTTATCTGGAGTGGTATCAATCAAGGCGCAGAGAGCGGTATCAAAAAGAGAGAAATCAGAAGTATGGCGTATGCAGCCTGAACGAACTGGAGGAAAGGGGAGATTCCTTCATACCTGTGACGGACAGCCTTGAGGAAACAGCGATTAAGAAGTTGTATATTGAGAAACTTCGGAAGGTTCTGGATGAGCTGCCGGAAGCGGATGTTTATCTAATGTATCTACTGTTTTTTGAGGAAGTGACAGTGAAAGAGGCTGCACAGCTTTGTGGCTGCAGCAGGAAAACCATTGAAAACAGGCGTAAGCGGATTCTAAAGGAATTAAACTGTAAAATGCAGGAATTGGGAATTGTGGGTGGGTGTTTCTAAAGATAATCTAAAGCAATGATTGGCGGTGAGAGCATCTGTCAATGATAAGGTCTGTCAGGTGCTTTTTCCGTAGGTATAGTATGCTGTAAGCCGATTCTTTACCAGAGGTAGGGCATGGATGATTATTAGAATTTACTGGATTATGAGACAATCAAGAGTGCTGTTGGGGGAGAAACGGGCAATGGAAACCTTGAGAAACTTGTACATCTATGGAATTGTATCCTTACATCAGCTTTTTTTAAATCTCATTGCAAGCAAAAAGAGATATATTTGTATCTTTTTTCATTGACAATGTACCCGAAAAGAGATATATTTATCTTGTAAAGAGACAAATATATCACTTTGGAGGTATCACTATGAAAAAGAAAAATACAAAGCGTCTGGTTTGGTTAGGCATATTATGCATCTTGCTTGTGACGGCGTCTTCATGGTACACGATAACTTTTAATGATTCAAGGTTTATCGTTCCTATGGAACTATCGGAATATGTTTTTCGGGTACAGGATTTGCCTATGATTGTTTCAGGCATACTTCTCATTTTGTATTTCCTATATCTTTTTATCTGGCTGGTAGGAGCTATTACAGCAAATAAGAGGAAAGAAACAACTGCACAATCTACCAGAGCAATCAATCCTAAGTTGGGCTTTTTAGGTTTTTGGGGGTTTGCAGGCTTTTTGGGTTTTTGGACTTACAGCATAGATAAAACGATTTTCCCATTCGTATTCTTCATGTTTTTTGGCTTTTTTGGATTTTTCTATGAGGGGAAAATGTCACATACTTTTATGGACGAACGATATAAGGAAAATAAAATGAAAGCTCACATGACAGCAAACAAAACTGCTTTAGCCATCATTTTTCTTGCGACTCTCATTTTGGGGCAAGGAAAACTTATGGGAAATCTGGAATATACCCTGATTGCATTTATCATTGTTATATCACTTTCCATCGGCCTTGAAGTATTTCTAAGCGAATACCTTTTGTTCCGTTACGATCATGATGAACCGTTTGAGGAAAGTGAGGGATAAGTGTGCCAGATTTTGAATGTAGATTGAAAAAATATAGGCAGTTAAAGGATTTAACACAAGAGCAATTAGCAGCACAGGTAGGTGTACGCCGGGAAACGATTATGCGTTTGGAAAAGGCACAGTACAATCCCTCCCTCAAATTAGCGATTGATATTTCAAGAGCAGTTGATGCACCTATTGAAGAAATATTTATTTTTGAGTAGGTTTTGCAGTAAAAAAGCTCTATTTTATCAGCAGTTGCGCTATTGTTAATCTGCGTTGCTTGCAGTATACGGGCCAACGTGCTACTTTGGATTTATCAAAGCAAAGGAGTGTAATGCACATATGTTTGGTGAAAACTTAAAGACACTTAGAAAGCAGAAGGGTTTTTCGCAGGAGGAGTTGGCAACAAGGCTTCATGTGGTTCGGCAAACTATTTCCAAATGGGAAAAGAATCTGTCTGTTCCCGATGCTGATACTTTAATACGGCTGGCTGAAATATTGGAAGTGTCTGTAAGCGAATTGTTGGGAACAAAAATTGAAAGCGAAAATGTTGCCAGTGATGTTGCAGAGCAACTGTCCAGAATAAATGAACAACTTGCAATAAAAAATCGTCGTTCACGTCGTATCTGGAAAGTAGTTGTTATTGTATTGTTAATTATAGTTCTGATAAACATTTTTATCGCTGTGTTTTTTAGAGTTCCAGATATTGATGGAAACATTCAGAACAATCAACCGGCGATAAATGAAGAAACGCAAATCATAGAAGAATAGATAACAAATCCAGTTAAACCTGTGGGCGGTCAAGATGAACGGGGATTTCGCATCTTTTGTCAAGAGAAGTACGCTTTGATGGAGGGAGTGCTATTGATTCAGCGAGTGTACTGGAGCAATAAATATGATTTTTTATGTATAAAAGGAAGGCGAGCTTGTGTGGGAAAAGTGTTAATAGCTACATTTGACGATAAAGAGGAAACAACACTTGATGAGTTGCTTTCGTTTTTGAAATCAAAAAGCCATATAAAAGTGCTGGATACTTTTCCTAATGATAGCTGTTTGAGGTACGATAACTTGATGATAGATGCAAAATACCGAATGGTAGAGAGGAATGGAGAAAGTATTGAACTGACTAATTATGAGTTTGAAATCCTATATTTGCTGGCACAGCATCCCGGACAGGTATTTTCTAAAGAACAAATATACAATCAGGTGTGGAAAGAACCTTATTATAGGGCAGAGGACAATGTGCTGAGTTTGATTCGGAGAATACGAAAGAAAATAGAGCCTGATCCGGCAAGGCCAACGTATATCCTCACGGTTTGGGGCGTTGGGTATCGCTTCAATCCTCATGTGGCAAGAGAGATAATATAAAAAATTTAATAATGTATTAGCGAAGTAAGCAGTGTTTATTACAGAAAGTAACGCTGCTTATTTCTTTCTCCAGAAAACACAAAAAGAGATTGCACAGGAGCTTGGTATTGCTCCGCCAGTAGTATCCCGGACAATTAAAAGTGCAATACGGCGAATACGCAGACGGCAGCCGGAATTTCCCCAAACTACGAATAGAATACAAGTGGGGAAAGGGGGGAGTTTTCCATGCGTGGTAAGAAACCAAAGGAGAGAAAGAGTTATGTGCTGCGTATGGGAGATGGTACGCTCGTGGAAGTAACTAGGGAGGTTTATCTGGAGTGGTATCAATCAAGGCGCAGAGAGCGGTATCAAAAAGAGAGAAATCAGAAGTATGGCGTATGCAGCCTGAACGAACTGGAGGAAAGGGGAGATTCCTTCATACCTGTGACGGACAGCCTTGAGGAAACAGCGATTAAGAAGTTGTATATTGAGAAACTTCGGAAGGTTCTGGATGAGCTGCCGGAAGCGGATGTTTATCTAATGTATCTACTGTTTTTTGAGGAAGTGACAGTGAAAGAGGCGGCGCAACTTTGTGGCTGCAGCAGGAAAACGATTGAAAACAGGCGTAAACGGATTCTAAAGGAATTAAACTGTAAAATGCAGGAATTGGGAATTGTGGGCGGGTGTTTTTAAAGTTAATTCAATGCAGCGGATTATTGCGAATGACCATAATCATTGGATATTGTGATGAGGTGTAATAATTTGAAAATGAAATACTAAACAAAGATTTGCGGAACGTAAGGTTACTGGGCAAATAAAAGTTGCAAAAAATGGTTTCTGGTGGCTTCCATAAGTTACTGAAAACCATTTTTGTTGTAGTAAAAAATATACTAACTTTTCTGACTGCTGAGTTGTTATATATATCAGAGGGCGAACAACTTTATAGAAAATTCTGAGATACTGGAGGAAAACGAATGAGAAGGCGTGGGAGGAAAAGCAGATATATACAAAAAAATATGAGAAGAATAGTGTTTATAGTACTTGTAGTTATTTTAGGAAGTGTGATCCTGCGGACAGGTAGAAACTTTCTATTAGGGATGAACCAGGCAGATACTTCCCTTGGATGGAATTTGATTCTTGTTAATGGAGACTATGCAATTCCTGATGATTATGAGGTGGAATTTACAGAATTATCTAACGGTAAAAGGGTGGATTCCAGAATTTACCCGGATCTTCAGGAAATGTTTGATGATGCAAGACTTGGCGGCCTGCATTTATTTGTGAGAGAAGGTTATCGTACATGGGAAGAACAGCAGGCAATTATGGATGAAAGAATAGAACAATATGAGAAAGAAGGCTATTCAAGGCAGGAAGCAAAAAAACTGGCTGAGGAATATGTTGCGGAGCCAGGAACCAGTGAGCATCAATTAGGAATAGCTGTTGACATTAACGCGGATACGTCCGGTTCGTCCTCTGAGGCAGTTTATGCCTGGCTTGATGAAAACGCATATAAATACGGATTTATCAAAAGGTACCCTCCGGATAAAACGGAGATTACAGGGGTAAATAATGAACCCTGGCATTATCGGTATGTAGGAAAGGAAGCGGCAAAAGAAATGAAGGATAAGAATCTCTGTCTGGAAGAATATGTAGAGCAGTTGAAACCGTAATGTCAGGGCATCCCTGAATGCTTTATCCATATTCAGAAAAAATATGGATTATGGCTGACTTTTTGTAAGGGTTAGTTGTTATATTATATAGAGCTGGAAAGGAGGGGATAAATGGACATGGATTTTTTGCTGATAAAGAAAGCAAAAAATGGAAATGGACAGGCTGGAGAACAATTTATCAAGAAGCATTATTCGTCAATTTATCAATACTGCTTTTTGCATATTCATGATCGTGAACTTGCCGAGGACATGACACAGGAAACTTTTACCCGTTTTTTTGAATCCCTGCAGACATATACAGACTATGGAAAAATCAGGAATTATTTATACCGTATTGCCGGAAATATCATTAAGAACTATTTCAAAAAGAAAAAAGAGGTACCAATGGAGAACATTCCTGAGATGCCAGGAAGTGATATGAAAGATGTGGAAACCAGGTTGAATATTGAGCTGGCGTTGGAGCAATTACCGGATGAGTTGAAGGAGATTACCATTTTGTTTTTCTTTCAGGAATTAAAACAGAAAGATATTGCAGAATTGCTGAATATTAAGTTATCCCTTGTTAAATATCGCGTCAGCAGGGCAAAAAAGCTATTATCGGAATATTTGGAGGTGAGAGAATGAAAACATACCGAAAAAAAATCAAAGATTATAAAAAACTGATACAGAAACAATATGTCAGGGACTCTGCAGTTCAAAAAGCAATTGATTGTTGCAGTGATCTGATTCAAGAAGACAATAGCAGATTATCCTATTTTGAATTTTTATATGAGCAGTCCCGGTTTATAAAAAAGAGATGGTGGGGGCTTCAGGTGTTGGTGCTGTTTCTGCTTTGGTTTCTGTTAAAGGATTCCGATGACGCAGGCGATATGGGAAGAATGATGGGGATTCTGGCAACGGTGTTTGTTGTTCTAATCATACCGGAAATATGGAAAAATCAGAAATATTCGGCCCTGGAAATTGAAGGATCGGTATTTTATTCTCTGCGACAGATATGTGCAGCGAGAATTTTACTGTTTGCAGTTGCTGATATCGTGATGGTCACTGTATTCTTTGCGGTTTCTTTTTATACGATACAGATTTCAGCTTACAGGATGATAACAGATTTTTTGATACCATGTAATGTTTCGGGTTGTATCTGTTTCATGATGCTATATAGCAGGAGGGGAGAGATGGAATATGTGGCATTGCTTGTAAGCGGGGTATGGATGGGGATATGGACGGCCATCGTCATGCATGATGAAATCTATCAGAGTATTGTGGAACCAGTCTGGCTCGGTCTTTTGCTTCTGTCTTTTGGATATTTTATTTTTTGTGTAAAAAAATCACAGAAGAACTGTGAAAATGGTTGGGAGGAATTTATTGATGGAATTAGAACTTAAAAACGTATCAAAAGAATTTTCGGGTGTACATGCTGTAAGCCGTGTTTCTTTTTCGATGAAAAAAGGAGTGTATGGGCTTTTGGGGGTGAATGGTGCTGGAAAAACTACATTAATGAGGATGCTGTGTACACTGATTCAGCCAACAGCGGGAAAGATTTTATGGAATGGAAAAAATATACTGGAATTGGGAGCAGATTACCGTAATGTATTGGGATATCTGCCGCAGGATTTTGGGTTTTATCCGGATTTGACCATTCATGAGTATATGATGTATATTGCCTCTATCAAAGGAATCCGTCAGGGAACAGCGAGAAAAAGGACCAGGCAGTTATTAAGCCAGGTTGGTCTGGCTAAATATGAGAAACGGAAAATGAAAACTTTATCAGGCGGAATGGTAAGACGAGTAGGCATTGCTCAGGCAATGCTGAATAATCCCCAAATACTGATATTGGATGAGCCAACGGCAGGTCTTGATCCGAATGAAAGAATCCGTTTTAGAAATCTGATCAGTGAATTATCGGAAGACCGTTTGGTATTACTTTCTACACATATTGTATCAGATGTGGAGTTCATTGCAAACCAAATTATGTTGATGAAAAACGGTCAATTTTTTTATACCGGAACTACGGAAAAGCTGATTTCTTCTATGGATGAATCTGTTTGGAACTGTACGGTTCCGAAACAAAAAGTAAATGATTTTTCAAAGAAATATCTGGTGGATAATGTGAAGACTGTACCAGGTGGAGCGGAACTTCGGATTCTTTCCAAAGTTCCGCCCACAGAACAGGCAGTGCGGGAAGAAGCAACGCTGGAAGATGCCTTTTTACTGTATTTTGGAGAGAAAGCAGGTGATAAAGATGATACTGAAGTATGAATTAAAAAAAGTGTTTTCTAAAAAATTGAACCGGCTCGTGCTCATTGCCGCCATGTTGGCGGCGTTAGCCCTTAGTATGTTTGCTATTGGAAGCGTGCGTTATGTCGATGAGGATGGCGTCGGGCATACAGGACTTACAGCATCCAGACGCCTTGCGGCTGACAGGAACCGGTGGGCGGGAGAACTGACAGGAGATAAAATTGCCCAGGTGGTAAACAGCAGGAAAGAGATAAACGGCAAATACTCCTATGATGTGCCAAATGAAGAATATGGGAAGACAATACAAGCGTATAACGATATTGAAAACTTTGTTATAGGGGTATTGACACCAGATACGGCATGGGATCAAAGTGTATTGTACCAGTTAGAGGATGAACAGACCGCCGATTTATATAGTATCTATGAGCAGAATTTGCAGGAAATGGCAGAAAAATATAGCGAAACACCAGAGCAGCAGCAATTTCTTACAGAACAATACAAAAAAACAGAACTGCCGCTTACCTATGAGGCAAAGGATTCGTGGGACACTATCGTGATGTACGTGGAAACATACGGAATGATTTTGACGATTGTAATTGGATTTCTGGCTGCCAGTATATTTGCTGAGGAGTTCCGTAGTAAGGCTGATGCAGTATTTTTCTCTGCAAGATATGGGCGTACGAAAGCAGCAAAACATAAGGTGATGGCAGGACTTTTGATGACAACTATCGTTTATTGGATAGGAATTGGAATCTTGTCATTGACCTCACTTGGAGTGATGGGAATCAGCGGGTTTTCTACGCCATATCAGATTGACCAGCCTTATAGCGTCTATGCCATGACTTATGGGCAGTTTTATTTACTTGCAGTTTTGTGTGGCTACATCGCAAGCCTTCTTGCGGCATCTGTAACCATGCTGATCGCAGCAAAGATGCGGAGTGCGAATATAGCCGTCTGCGTTCCTTTTTTCCTGTTCTGCGTTATGCCGTTTATTGGAAGAGCACTTTCTGCATTCCTTACATTTTTCAAACTTACGCCGGACATGCTGTTGAATGTGATTGAGTGTGCAAAAAATCCAAATATTTTCCAAATAGGAAATTATGTATTCCGGCAGATTCCATGTATTATGTTGGTCTATTTTGCTATGTCTGTCATATTGCTGCCCTTTGTGTATAGAAGCTATCACCGCTATGGGCTTAAAAAATAATAGAGGCAGGTCTTTCATAATGGTTCGGAATGGGAATTTTATAAGAATGAAACAAATTTGAAAAGGTCATTTGTTTCTAACATTTCAAGCCTTTATTTTGTTGAAATAGGAGTTTGCGAAGATATTTAATCAGAATTGGAGGAAATAAAATTTTCCAATTCAGAAAAAAGTTTTTTAAAATTGGTAAGAGGAGGGATTTAGTGGGGAAAGTGTTAGTTGCCACATTCCGTGATGACGAAGATATAGAAGAATTGATACTTTTCCTAAAAGAGAAAGGCAACATAGAAATAGTGAATAACGTTCCAACAGATAATGTCCTAATTTATGACGGACTTGAGATTGATTCCATATATCGGGTTGTCCGGACTAATGGAACTGAAATTGAATTGACTAATTATGAGTTTGGTATCTTGTACCTGCTTGCCAGAAATCCGGGACAGGTATTCACGAGAGGACAGATTTATACACAAGTATGGAGCAGCCCCTATTATGGGGCAGATGATAGTGTTTCCAGTTTGATCCGACGGATACGAAAGAAAATAGAACCTGATCCGGCAAAGCCAATCTTCATACTCACGGTTTGGGGCGTTGGGTATCGCTTCAATCCTCATGTGGCAAGACAGACAATATAAAAAATTAAATAACGAATAATCAAGAAATAAGCAGTGTTTATTACAGAAAATAACGCTGCTTATTTTTTTCTCAAAAATATCAAAAATATTTTCTAAACAGGCTATTTTTTACCCTTTCAAACCTGCAATTAGTGAAGGGGTAAATATTCTTACATTCAAATCAAAATTTTTCCCTTTCATCGTACCTTGACAATTTCATCGCCTGCCCGAATTGATACCCGGTATAGGAGTGTGCATCCTGCACACCGTACCGGAGAAAACGCTGCGGAACTGGAAAGCCGGAGCTGGAACGGGTTCGTGGAAGAAAACAGGCAAAACGCTCAAATTATATTTTGTGAAAATTAGATAACAGTAGATACCGTGCGGGGAAGTCTTGGAACTTCCCTGCATTTATGTGCTGTTATCCTGCAACAGTACAAAACTTAAAAAGAGGAGGGGAGCTGCCATGAAAACATAGGGAAATAAGAAGTTATCAGATCAGGCGTTTTATCAAATTATGAAAAGCGAGGTATTTAATCATGAAAGGAAAAGTAAAAAGGATTGTTTCGGGGATGCTTTCGGTAATGACAATCCTGACTTCTGTTGTACAGCCTGTCACAACGTATGCGGCAGAACCGGAGCCGGCAGCTTATGAAGCAGAATACCCGGCGCTTGAAAAAGTGCGGGATATGCTGGCAGAGGATGAAGTGGTTACAGCAGAGGACTATGAAGTGGAGATTGGAAGTGATTTTGATGTGGAAACCGATTTTTCCGGTATGGAGATTAATGAAGAAAAAGTCAAAGTGACTTTCCATGAAGCAAAGAATGAAGCCGGGGAGGACTTTAATGGAAACCATGCGGATTCCTATAAAGCGGTCTACTTTGTAGAACCTGCCAGCGGCAATCCTTCTTATCATATTGTCAGGAAGATCATTGTGAAAGAGCCGGCCACTGAATCACAGTCGGAAAAATCGTCCGAGGCCGGGGGTGATGCGGGGCAGTCCGAAGAATCAGAAAGTGAAGATGGAGAATCGGACACCCATTCGGAACTTGCTGCAAAAACGGAAATGCTATCGGAGACTGAACTGGACGCTGCGTTAGAGACAGCGGAAACACAGGATACCGTTGATGAAGAAAGCGGGCTTACCCTTAGCGATGTCATGCTGCAGGCTGTGGAACAGGATGTTGACCTTCTTGAGATGGAGGACGGGGAGACAGTTACATTTACCGCAAGTTCGCCAATGCTTTATGCGGCAAGGGCAACACAAAGTGTAACAGTGACAAAAGGTTCCTGGTATTATTATGCGGATTATGGTCTTGGTTCTTATCTCACCTGCCCGTATACGGTTACATTTGGAAGTATAATAGCTACGGCTTATTGTGTACAGCCATCAAAACCGGGGCCGGGAAATGGAACTTATACGATTACAAAACTGGCAGACAGCAAGACACTTGCAAAGGTTTGTTATTATGGCACAAAGGCATCTGGTGATGAGGGATTTTTCGAGGAGAAATATCCTGATTTTTCAGCCGGAAAGCGTTTTATCATTACCCATATTGCGGCTGCCTATGCAAATGGGAGCAGCGATGCGTTTTCCGGAACCAACAGTACAGGGCAGGCACTTGCAATGGAACTGTATAACTATTGCGTAAGCCAGCCGGATATTCCGGATGTGGCAATGTCATTTTCCAATTCCAGTGTAACTGCCTATGTGGATGGGAATGAGCAGCGTACAAAGGAAGTTACCTTTAACGCTGATACATTACAGACAATTACTATGAATTTACCGGATGGCGTGAAATTCCATAACGTAACGACGGGAAAGACGAGTAAGGCAGGTGCGTCCGTAGAAGTAGCGGGAGGCACGAAGTTTTATCTTTCGGCTCCGCTGACGCAGACAGCCGATGTATCCGGTTCCTGGTCTGCCACTATGAAAGGAAGTATCACCAAAGATTACTCCGCTTATAAGATTACGACAGGAAGTGACACACAGGATTTGGCACTCGTGTTTGGCGAAGGTGTTGATGATGAAAAATATGTGGATTTTTCTGTAAAGTGGCTGGAACTTGCAAAGGTTCAGGTAGTGAAAGTGGATTCTAATAATCAGGACGCAAAATTATCCGGTGCGGTATTTGGTATTTACAGTGATAAAGATTGTACACAGTTGATTACAAAAATGCCGGCAACAGACAGTAATGGTGCGTCCACTGTGGAAATCATAAAGACGCAGGATACCGTGTACTTAAAAGAAATTACAGCTCCAACAGGATACCGTATCAATACGACTTCCTACAATGTAACATTGGTTGCAAACAAGACTGCAACAACAACCGTACCGGATGTGGAGCAGCTTGGGGAATTGACCGTTTATAAGGAAGGGCAGGTTTTGGTTGGTGCGGATGTAAGTGAAACAGGTACAGTATTCCGTTATGAGAATCGCCGTCAGCCAGGAGCCATTTACAATGTCTATGCCGGGGAGGATATTGCTACTGCCTATGGTGCGGTTGTATATAAAAAAGGCGATCTTGTAAAAGAAAACCTGACAACGGATTCCAATGGTGCGGTAATCCTGAAAAATCTGCATCTTGGCACTTACGTTGTGAAGGAAATGCAGGCTCCGGAGAATTTCTATAATGCCGGGGAAGAAAAAACTGTGACATTATCTTATGCCGGACAGAATGTTGAAGTAGTATTTTCTGAGACAACTTTCACGAATGACCGTCAGAAAGCAAAGGTAACTGTTACAAAGAAAGATCAGGATACAGAGAATCCGCTGGATGGCGGTGTTTTCGGACTGTATGCGAACAGCGATATTATAGCCTTTGATGGTACAGTGATTGTCAAAAAGGGAACACTGATCGAGAAGGCTGTGACCGGGGATGATGGAACAGCGGCTTTTACGGCTGATCTTCCGATAGGCTTTTCTTACTGTGTGAAAGAGGAGCAGGCCCCGGAAGGGTATCTAAGGAACACGAAGGATGTATATTCCTTTGCCTTTTCTTATACCAATGATAGTGAAGCGGTGGTTTCTTTCTCTCATACCTTTACCAATGAACGTGTTAATGCAAAGATTTCTCTGCATAAAAAGGATGCAGAGACGAATCAGGCAGTGCCGCAAGGGGATGCGACACTGGAAAATGCTGTCTATGGCCTGTATGCCCGTGAGGACATTGTGCATCCGGACGGGGCAACGGGTGTGATCTATAAGGCGGGAGAAAAAGTGGCAACGCTGACAACGGATGAACATGGTGAGGCATCTGTGGATAATCTGTATCTTGGCAGCTACTATGTAAAAGAAATTACTCCGCCGACAGGGTATCTGGCAGATGAAAATGAATATGGCCTGGTGTGCAGTTATGAAGGCGATTTGGTGGCTACGGTAGAACGGGAATGTACTTCCCAGGAGCAGGTAGTGAAACAGCCGTTCCAGATTATTAAAGCTGCGGATAATGGAAAGACAGACGCAGATCTGCTTTCTGGTGCCGGATTTACCGCTTACCTGGTATCCTCTCTGAGCGTTAAAGAAGATGGAAACTATGATTTTTCTTCCGCAACGCCAGTGGTAATCGGGGAAAATGGTGCGACAGAAATCTTTACGGATGAAAAAGGCTATGCCTGCAGTATTGCAATCCCATACGGTACATATATCGTCCGTGAGACAACGACACCGCACAATTATACTCCGGTGGATGATTTTATTGTCCGTATTACGGAGCATCATCCAAACACGCCGCAGGTATGGCGGGTACTTCTGGACGATGAATTTGAAGCAAAGCTGAAAATTGTGAAACAGGATGATGAAACCAAAAAGCCGGTGTTAGCAAAAAATACGGAGTTTAAGATTTATGACCTTGATAATGAGCAGTATGTAGAGCAGGTAACAACTTATCCAACTACTGTTGTCCATAAGTCCTACTTTACGGATGAGCAGGGGTATCTGATCCTGCCGCAGAATCTGAAAATCGGGCATTACCGGATTGAAGAAGTAAATGCTCCGTATGGCTATACGCTGAATGAAAATTACTATGAGGTGGCTGTGGATTCCAACACGGCTTATCAGATGGACAGCGTTTCCGGGGATGTTGTCATTGAAGTGATCTACGAAAATCATCCGGTCAAGGGAGAACTGAAGGTTGTAAAACGTGGTGAAGTCCTGGATGGATTTGATAAGAATTTTACTTACAAAGAGGAAACATTGGAAGGGGCTGTGTTTGAAGTATATGCCGCAGAGGATATTTATACGGCTGATTTCCAGAAGGATTCCGATGGAAACCGGATTTTGGAGTATGCTGCGGATGCGCTGGTGGCAACACTGACTACGGATGAAAATGGCGAGGCGTATCTTTCTGATCTTCCGCTTGGTTCTTACCGGATTGTGGAAGTGACCGCACCGGAAGGATTTGTGTTAAATGAGTCAGCACAGACCGTTACCTTTACCTATGCAGATCAGAATACACCTGTGGTTAAACAGGAAGCAGTCTTTACAAATGAACGCCAGAAGGTGGAAGTATCTGTGATAAAGCAGGATGCTGTGACAAAGGCGGAAGTTGCCGGAGCCGTTTTTGGCCTGTATGCAAAAGAGGATATTCTGTCTCATGGAGAAGTCATTGTAGAAGCGGATACACTGCTTGGAAAAGCACTTTCAGAGGAAGATGGAAAAGCTGTTTTCGCATTAGATGTGCCGTTTGGAAATTACTATATCAAAGAGCTGACCGCTCCGGCTGGTTATGTATCTTCCGATCAGGTACTGGAACTGACCGCTTCTTATCAGGGACAGGATGTAAAAGTGGTTGAACTGGAGTCTGTGTTTGAGAATGAGCCTACAAGGATTTCGGTAAAGAAAACAGACCTTACTACCGGAGTGGAGCTTTCCGGAGCAACATTAACTGTTCTGGATAAGGATGGAAATGTGGTAGATACATGGAAGTCTGTTAAAGGTGAGGAACATATGATTGAACGTCTGACTGTGGGCGAGACATATACGCTGCGTGAGGAACTGGCTCCGTATGGTTATCTGCAGGCGGAGGAAATCACATTTACGGTGGAAGATACCGCAGAGGTTCAGAAAGTAGAAATGAAAGATGATGTTCCGACGGGGCTTCTCCTGATTAACAAGAAGGGAGAATTTCTGGAAAATGTGTCTGTGATGGATTCAGTTGGCGGATGGATTGCACACCTGTTTGAGTATATATCCGGTTCCCTGAAAGATGTTACCTTTGAAGTATATGCTTTGGAGGATATTAAAGCTGCTGACGGGGAAAGTGAGGATTATTATAAAAAGGATGAGCTGATTGCGGAGATTACAACAGATGATACCGGAGTAGCAAGGCTTTCTGACCTTCCGCTTGGGAAGTATTATGTGAAAGAAAAAGAGACAGCCGACGGGTATGTTCTGGATGGGGAAATTCGTGAGATTGACCTGACTTACCGTGACCAGAATACGGAAGTTGTTACCTATTCTTCTGATTGGCAGAATCTGCGGCAGAAGGTTGAGGTATCGGTTCTGAAAAAGGAAAAGGATTCTGACCGTGTACTGGAAGGGGCCGTATTTGCCCTGGCTGCGAATGAGGATATTACCAACAAAGACGGAAAAGTGATCATGGAGGCCGGAACCATCATTGAGGAGAGAGCAACGGATAAAGACGGGAAACTTACCTTTACGGCTGATCTTCCAATAGGCTTTTCCTATTCTGTGAAAGAAACAGTACCAGCACCGGGATTTGCAACAACGGATGAGGTTCAGGAATTTACATTCACTTATGAAGATGCGGAAAAAGAATCCGTTTCTTTTGCATTTACTTTTGAGGATGAACCTACTGTGTTTGAGTTTATCAAAACGGCCCTGACAGATGGAAAGGAAGTAGAGGGGGCAAAGCTGCAGATTACGGATGAAGATGGCAATGTAGTGGAAGAATGGACTTCCGGAAAGGAACCGCATATCATCAAGGAGCTGGTTGTGGGGAAGGAATATACCATGACAGAAACTCTGCCTGCGGATGGTTATGTGACAGCAGAAAGTATTACCTTCACTGTGGAAGATACTGCCGAGGTTCAGAAAATCGAGATGAAGGACGATGTGACAAAGGTGGAAATCTCTAAAACAGATATTTCTGGTAAGGAACTGCCGGGAGCAAAATTAACCATTCTTGACAAAGATGGTAATGTGGTGGAAAGCTGGACATCCACTGAGGAGCCGCATTATATAGAAATGCTGCCAATCGGAGAATATACACTTCGTGAGGAATCTGCACCGGAAGGGTATCTGGTAGCCGAGGATGTGAAATTTGAGGTGAAAGATACCGTAGAAATCCAGAAGGTTGTGATGAAGGATGAAGTGAAGCCGGAAGAAACACCGGAAACACCGCAGACTTCTTCGGACACACCGAAAACAGGTGATGATACCCATGCGGTATTGTGGATTATCCTTTGCGGGTTGGCATTTGCAGGACTGGCAGGCTCTGTGGTACTGCTTCGCAGGAAGAAAAAATAATATTTTAAAGAGTTACTGATGATACAGGCGTTTATGGTCTGCTTTTGCATTCCATGAGCGCCTTTTTGTGTTTATAAGAAAGGGCAGATAAGAATGAAAGGAATTATGATCGGAGTCGTGGCGGTTGCCGCCTTATTTACATTTTTCCTTTACTGCTGTGTCCGTGTGGGGGCACAGGAGGACAGATGGATGGAAGAAATGGAGTGGAAGGATAGACAGGATGGCAGGAGAAGCGGATAATCAACGGTTTGCAGAAGATAAGCCTGGGGATTGTACCTGCTGTTATTTTTGGGATAACCGAAAGCGTTCTTGTGCAAAGGAAACCTGTTATTACCTTCTTCCGGAAACAGGGACCGGTAATGACAGCAGAGATTGCAGCGTTTGTCCATATGGCAGGCATTCCCCTTGCATTGGGTACTGCCTGTTAAAGATTATTCGGGAAATGCGCCTGCGGATATAAAGCAGAGAAAGAAGGTGATTACCATGCAGGATGAAGTAAATGAGAAAACGGTATCCCTCTGTATCAATGGTGGCAAAATTTCCGCACGGATATTGAAAAATGCGATGGCAAAAGCACTCGCAAAGATGGAACAGGAGAAGCGGAAAGGACAGCAGAAAGCAGCAGAGAAAGGGCAGGAGAAAGATACTGCGGTCTATCATGGGAAACAGAGTATGGAGAAGCTGATGAAGCAGAACTGCCAGTTATCGAATATTGAAGTGACAAACGGGAATATAAAGTCCTTTGAGAAATGTGCCAGAAAATACTGCATTGATTTTAGTCTGAAAAAGGATACTTCTGTATCTCCGCCCCGATATTTTGTGTTCTTTAAAGCAAAGGATGTGGATGTAATGACAGCGGCTTTTAAAGAATATTCCGGAAAGCAGCTTACTAAGAGCAAAAAGCCTTCTATCCGTAAAAAACTGTCACTGGCGAAAGAGCGTATGGCAAAGCACAGAGAGAGGGAGAAAACCAAACAGAAGGAACGGGGGCCGGAGCATTGAGTGTAAAAAAAGAACAGAAAAATGTGAGCATCCCAATAAGAAAACTGGCTGCAGATGTGAAAGGAAGGCTGCCCCCTATGGATGGAAAACGGCTAATCATGCTGAATATTCCCTATGTGATTGTATTTTATCTTGTGGATAAGGTAGCATGGCTGTACCGTCATTGCATGGGTGATTCTCTTGTGGCAAAAGTGGGAGTATTGTTTTTAAATTTTCAGCTTGCGTTTGAAAATTTTATGCCCAGCTTTCATATTTATGATCTGATTGCAGGCATGATTGGTGCTGTGGCAGTAAAAACAGCGGTATACCTTAAAGGTAAAAATGCAAAGAAATACCGGCAGGGTGAGGAGTATGGTTCTGCCCGTTGGGGAAATGAGAAGGATATAGCTCCTTTTATTGATCCGGTGTTTGAGAATAACATCCTTTTAACGCAGACGGAACGGCTGACGATGAACAGCCGCCCGAAACTTCCAAAATATGCCCGGAATAAGAATGTAATCGTAATTGGCGGCTCCGGTTCCGGTAAGACAAGATTTTATGTGAAACCGAATTTAATGCAGATGACACCAAATGTCAGCTATGTGGTTACTGATCCGAAGGGTACGATTCTGGTGGAATGTGGGAAAATGCTAAAACGGGGTTCCCCGAAGATAAAAGACGGGAAGATTGTGCGGGACAAAAATGGGAAGATCGTTTATGAACCGTATAAGATAAAAGTCTTAAATACCATCAATTTCAAAAAGTCCATGCACTATAATCCGTTCCGATATATCCGGTCTGAAAAGGATATTTTGAAGCTGGTAAATACCATTATCGCCAATACCAAAGGGGAAGGGGAGAAATCTTCTGAGGATTTTTGGGTGAAAGCAGAGAGACTTCTGTATTGTGCTTTGATCGGCTACATCTATTATGAGGCCCCGGAGGAGGAACAGAATTTTTCCACGCTGCTTGAATTTATCAATGCGTCCGAAGCAAGGGAGGATGATGAAGAATTTAAAAATGCGGTGGATGAGCTGTTTGAGGAACTGGAAAAGGAAAAGCCGGAGCATTTTGCGGTACGCCAATATAAAAAATATAAACTGGCGGCAGGCAAAACAGCGAAGTCGATTCTCATTAGCTGTGGTGCAAGGCTGGCTCCTTTTGATATAGCAGAGTTACGGGAACTGACTTCTTATGATGAGATGGAGTTGGATATGTTGGGAGATCAGCGAACGGCCATGTTTGTCATTATCTCCGATACGGATGATACCTTCAATTTTATTGTGGCAATCATGTATACGCAGCTATTCAACCTGCTCTGTGACCGTGCGGATGATGTGCATGGCGGCAGGCTCCCTTACCATGTAAGGCTTTTGCTCGATGAATTTGCGAATATCGGGCAGATTCCGAAGTTTGACAAGCTGATCGCAACCATCCGAAGCCGTGAAATATCGGCTTCTATTATTTTGCAGTCGCAGAGCCAGTTAAAAACGATTTATAAAGATGCTGCTGAGACAATTCTGGGAAATTGCGACACCATGTTGTTTCTTGGCGGCAAGGAAGGCAGCACGTTAAAGGAGATTTCAGAAACGCTTGGGAAGGAAACGATTGACCTTTATAACGAATCTGACACTCGTGGACAGAGCCGCTCCTATGGACTGAATTACCAGAAAACCGGAAAAGATATGCCATACTTGTTCGTGAAGAGTTCAGTTGCCTTGAATTTATCATGAA
>ERZ1673747.392-NODE-392-length-67802-cov-9.546489_pt1 | contig 67802 bp, 59 predicted proteins | sample MGYA00580220_ERZ1673747 | MGnify/ENA primary metagenome ERZ1673747 (study PRJEB41218, sample SAMN15661769) | gut metagenome | host: Homo sapiens | place: Canada: London | collected 2015-08-20/2019-03-30 | study: EMG produced TPA metagenomics assembly of...
TCGCGCCCTCGTCCACGATGATGAGCGTGTGCTCAAACTGGCCGGCGCCCTTGGCATTCAGGCGGAAGTAGGACTGTAGGGGAATGGAGAGGTGTACGCCCTTGGGCACGTACACGAACGAGCCGCCGGACCACACCGCGCCGTGGAGCGCCGCGAACTTGTGATCGTGGGGCGTTACGAGCTTCATGAAGTACTTGCGCACCATGTCGGCGTATTCACCCTTCATGGCGCTCTCCATATCGGTGTAAACCACGCCCTCGGCCGCCACGGAATCCTTGACGTTGTGATAGACAAGCTCGGAGTCGTACTGCGCACCCACACCGGCGAGGGATTTTCTCTCCGCCTGCGGGATGCCAAGGCGCTCGAAGGTCTCCTTGATGTCCTCCGGCACGTCCTTCCAGTCGTTGCGCATCTTGGTGTTCGGGCGAACGTAGGTCGCGATATGATCCATATCAAGGCCCTCAATCGACGGGCCCCAGTTGGGGATCTTCATTTCATTGTAGATCTGGAGGGATTCGAGCCGGAACTGCTGCATCCACACGGGATCGTCCTTCTCCTTGGAGAGCTTTTCGACGATCTCCGGCGTCAGGCCGGATTCCATGCGGTACGCGTCGTTTTCCGCATCCCGCATGTCGTAGACGCTGCGGTCCACGTCCTCCACATAGGTCTTTTCTTTCAAATCTGCCATGTCAAGAGCCTCCCGATTCAGTCTTCCTTCAGGCTGCTGAATCCCTTTTCGTTGATCTCATCCACCAGTTCGGCGCCGCCGTTGCGGACGATGACGCCCTCTTCCATCACGTGGGCCGCGTCCACATGGAGCGCTTCCAGAATGCGCGTGGAATGGGTGATGATGAGAAGCGAGCCGTGCGTCCGCTCGCGGAACAGGCGCACGCCCTCGCTGACGGTGCGGACCGCGTCGACGTCGAGGCCGGAGTCGGTCTCATCGAGGATCGCGAGCTTGGGTTCAAGCATGAGCATCTGCAAAATTTCGGCCTTTTTCTTCTCGCCGCCGGAAAAGCCCACGTTCAGGTCGCGCTCGGCGTAGCTCTCGTCCATGTTCAAAAGCGCCATGGTCTCCTTGAGCTTTTTCTTGAAGTCCCACAGGCGCAGGCGGTCGCCGGTCTTCTGCTCCAGCGCGCTGCGGATGAACGCGCTCAGCGTCACGCCGGGGACCTCCAGCGGATTCTGGAAGGACAGGAAAATGCCCTTTTTCGTGCGCTCGTTGACGGGGAGCTCCGTGATGTTCTCGCCGTTAAAAATGATCGAACCGCCGGTTACGCTGTAGGTCGGATTGCCGGTGATGGCATAGCCCAGCGTCGACTTGCCGGTGCCGTTGGGGCCCATCAGCACATGGGTCTCATCCTGTCCCACGGTCAGATCCACACCGTGGAGAATTTCCTTTTCCTCGACCCGCACGTGCAGGTTCTGAATCTCTAAAAGTGCCTTACTCATATTGAACCACCTTATCTTCTTTCCGTGCCGTTCAGGACGGCCGGTGTTTTTTCATTGACTCGCATGAATTGCGCCAGCGTATGATTGTCGACATAGCTGTTGATCTGGTCTTCCAGCCCCTGCCAGAAAAGGCGCGCGTCGCAGTCGCAGGAAGCGCCGCAGCCAGAGCCGTCCTCAGACTGGCACGCGATCGGCGACAGATTTCCCTCCACCGCCCGCAGAATTTCACCTACGGGGTAATCCTCGGGGGAGCGGGTCAGACGGTAGCCGCCCGATTTGCCCACGGCGCTCTCGACCAGATTCGCACGGCTCAGCGCGGCCATGATGCTCTCCAGATATTTTTTGGAGAGCTGCTGGCGCTGTGCGACGTCGCTCAAACGATGCCACTCGCCGCCTCCGTGCTCGGCCATATCCAGCATGACCCGCAAAGCGTAGCGCCCTTTTGTTGAGATCATCATGCGGCATGCCTCCTTGCTCACAATTGCCTACCTTGCAGATAGGAATTTTAACGCTTAATTCCTACTGTGTCAATAGGTGTTTACAAAAAATTTGATTTATGATGATAAAAAGCACTGTGCAGCTGTGACAAATGTCTGCCGCGCAGCGCTTGGACGAGGTCTTCGGCCTGCCGGAGGGCTCGGAGGTGTATGTGCTGAATGACTTTAAGTCCTCTGCCTATGACGCGGTGCGCCTTTTTGAAACGTTGGGCCTCAACCAGTTCCGCTATATCCCGTTTTACCCCGGTGCGAAGGATGAAGGTGTTGCGCGCCCGCTTATCACGTTTGTCGAATACGATGATCAATGTCACTATTTGCCGCGGTGCATTGAAAAGGAGAATTTCTACAATGAAAGTTGAAATGATTTATCTATCCCAGGAGGACGTGATCCGCTGCGGCGGCATGTCGATGGACAAGGCTATCGACGATCTGGAAGAGGTCTTCCGCCTTTATGACAAGGGTGACTATATTCTGCCCGGCAAGATCGTGATGAAGCGCCATGAGCCCAACGCTGAAGAGACGACGGGACGCATCAACGCCATGCCCGGCTACATCGGCGGACGGTTCAACATGCCCGGCATCAAGTGGATCGGCAGCGGTCCGCAGAATCCGTTCAAGTACGGCCTGCCGCGCGGCTCGGCCGTGATCGTGCTGAACGATCCCGAGACCAAGGTACCCATTGCCATCATGGACGGCACACTCATCAGTACGATCCGCACCGGCGCAGTAACGGGCGTTTGCGCCAAGTATATGGCGCCCTCGCGCTCGAAGACCGTCGGCCTTTTCGGCGCGGGCCCGCAGTGCAAGACGCAGCTGATGGCGCTCAAGGCGTCGCTGCCGCAGATGGAAAAGGCGTATGTTTATGACCCTTCCCGAGAGAGAGCGGAAAAATTTGCGGCGGAGATGTCGCAAAAGCTGAACATGGACGTGCAGGCGGCGAGCGACCGCCTCGCCGCGATCGAAAGCGGCGACATCCTTGTGACCGCGACGACCGCGACCGAGCCGATCATCCACGGCGCGGAGATCAAAAAGGGCGTTTGCGTTGCTCACCTTGGCAACAACGAGGTCGACGAGGAGCTGATCCTGCGCGCGGACAAGGTCGTCATCGACGATTGGCAGACCGACAAGCACCGCATGGGCGACACGATGGCCTACATGTTCCGCGACGGCAAGATCGACGATTCCCGCATCGACGCGAGCGTCTCCGACCTGGTGGCGGGGCGGAAGTCCGGCCGCGACAACGACGACCAGCTCACCTACACCTGCAACGTCGGCCTCGGCCTTTACGACGTGGCGATCGCCGCGCGCGTCAACCAGTATGCCAAGGAAAACGGCATCGGCCAGAAGCTCAAGCTCTGGGACGAGCCCATCATGGTGTGATCGATCCAAACTTGATAGGTACGACCTCTCTTTACCAACCTTTTGGACAGGTCCGCTTTTTAGCGGGCCTGTCCACATTTTTTCGCGGCAGAGCAGCAGGGGAGATGCACCTGCAAGGGGATTTTGCCTTTACAGAGGACAATTCTGTGAATATAATGGATGCAGATAAAATTTGGCGGCGCTGCGAAAAAGCGGCGCTGCGGTGAAATCGACAGGAAACGGAGATGTCATTATGCCCTGCACCACTGTACTGGCCGGTAAGCTGGCGACGAATGACCGCTCGACGATGATCGCCCGTACGGACGACGGTCATTTTGATGAGAAAAAGCTGATCGTGGTCGAGCCCGACCAGCAGCCGAAGATTTATAAAAGCGTAGAGTCCCACGTGGAGATCACACTGCCGGAGAACCCCATGCGCTACACGTCCTGCCCGAGCGTGGACCCGAAGCACGGCATCTGTGCCGCGACCGGCATCAACGCCGCGAACGTCGGCATGACGGCGACGGAAACCACGACCTCGAACCCGCGCGTGCTCGCGGCCGACCCGATGGTCGAGCTGCGCGAGGCGAAGGATGGGGAAGAGGAGCGCTGCGGCGGCATCGGCGAGGAGGACATCGTTGTCCTCGTCCTGCCCTACATCCGCTCCGCGCGCGAGGGCGTGCTGCGCCTCGGTGCGCTTCTGGAGCAATACGGCACCTATGAGTCGAACGGCATCGCCTTCAACGACGAAAACGAGGTCTGGTGGCTCGAGACCATCGGCGGGCACCACTGGATCGCGAAGAAAATTCCCGAGGATCGCGTCATCATCAACCCGAACCAGTTCGGTATGGACTCGTTCGACCTTGAGGACGCCTTCGGTGCCCGGGAATCGCATCTCTGCTCGGCAGACCTCAGAGAATTCATCTCGGAAAACCATCTGGATCTGAATCAGGATGGCGAGTTCAACCCGCGGGATATCTTCGGCTCGCACCGCGACATGGACCACATCTACAACACGCCGCGCGCGTGGTTCATGGGCCGCTGCCTTGCACCGCACACCTACCGCTGGGACGGCGAAAACGCGGACTTCACGCCCGAGAGCGATGACATTCCGTGGTCCTACGTTCCCGAGCGCAAGGTTGCCGCGGAGGATATCCAATACCTGCTCTCGTCCCACTATCAGGGTACACCCTACGATCCCTATGCGGGCCATGCGGAAAAAGGCGGCATTTACCGTCCTATCGGCATCAACCGCACGGGCGTGACGACGATCTGTCAAATTAGAAGCGACGTCCCCGATGCCATTAAGGGTATCGAGTGGGTGTGCTTCGGCTCCACGACATTTTCCGCGTGGCTGCCGGTGTACACAAATGTCCCGCAGATGCCGGACTATTTGAGCAATGTGACGCTCGACGCCGAGACCGACAATCTCTACTGGGTCAGCCGCTTTGTCGGCGCGCTGGCCGACAAGTGCTACGGCTCGTGCATCCAGAATGTCTGGGGCTATCAGGACACGGTGAATATCCGCGGCAGACAGATCGTCCTTAAATACGACAGGCTGATGCGCGAGAGCGGCGACTTCACGCTCGCCGCGCAGGCGAACGACGAGCTCTGCGCGATGGCGAAAGAGGAGAGCACGCAGATCCTCAACAAGGTCCTGCGCACTGCCAGTGAGCAAATGAAAAACGGCTTCAGCTTTGCTGATACCTGCGTCAACAAGTGAATAAAAAGCGGCTCTCTCCCAAGCGGGAGGAAGCCGCTTTTTTGTTATCCTTTTTCAATTTGACCCAGCCAAAACGAGAAAGGACGACAATCATGGAAGAAAAAAGAATCGTAAAGCCCTGGCAGGCAGGGCTGATGCTGCTCGTCGGCACGTGGATGGCGAGCGGCACGGTGCCGGTCATGATCTACTACGGCATGAAGGTGTTGACGCCGGGGCTGTTTCTGCCGGTTGTCTGCATCCTCTGCACGCTGATGTCCACCATGGCGGGCACGTCGTGGGGCACGCTTGCGACGGTCGGTGTCGCCTGCATGGGCGTTGCACAGGGTCTCGGTGTGCCGCTGTCCGCGGCCGCGGGCGCGGTCTGCACCGGCGCGTTCTTCGGTGACAAGGTCTCGCCGCTGTCGGATTCGCCCGTCATCACCGCGACGGCGTGCGAGGTGTCGCTGATGGACGGCATTCGCCACGCGCTCATTTCCACGGGGCCTGCGTATCTCATTTCGCTCGTTTTCTACTTTGTTTACGGCCTGCGCTATTCCGGCGGCAGCGTCGGCGGGGAAGTGTATGAGGATATCCTTTCCACCGTTTCCGCCGAGTTCTGGCTCAGCCCCGTGCTGCTTCTGCCCGTGCTGGTCGTGGTCGTGCTGATTTTGATGAAAAAGCCGACGATCCCGACTTTTATCGCCGGCATCGCCGCGGGCGCGGTGATGGCGATGCTCTGCCAGGGTGTCAGCCTGCACGATATTCTGACGGTCATGTACTCCGGCTTTTCTGCCGATACCGGCTCGGACGTCGTGAATTCGATGCTCAACCGCGGCGGCTTTACCTCGATGCTCTCGACCATCGGTCTTCTGATCGCGGCGGGCATTTTCGGTGCACCGCTCCGCACAGCGGGCGTTGTGGACGTGCTGCTCGCCTTTGTGGAGCGTATCGCGAAGACCTCTCGTTCGATGTCGCTCGGTGTGCTGATCCTGCACGCGGTGTTCTTCACGATTACGGGCGCTTATTATGTGTCCTATCCTGTCGTCGGCGGTATGGTGAAGGACCTGTATCCGGAATATCATCTCGACCGCAAGAATCTGATGCGCACGATGCTCGACACCGGCACGGGCCTTGCCCCCATGGTGTCGTGGTCGACCACGGGCTCTTACACCGCCACGACGCTTGGCGTTTCCAATCTGGCATTCGCGCCGTTTGCGCCGATGCTGTGGCTGTCGATCGTGTTTTCTGTCATTTACGCCGTGACCGGCATCGGCACGGCCAAGGCGAAGGAGGACTAAGGTATGGAACGGATTTTACAGCGCTGGTACGATATGATCTCCATCCGTTCGGTCAACGGACACGAGGCACAGATGGCGGATTACGTGGCGAATGTCCTGCGTGAGCTCGGCATGGAAGCGCATTACAGCTATTTTGAAGAGGACACCGCGCGCGAGCGCCCGTCGGTCTGGTCGGTGCTCGACAGCGGCCGGCCGGGAAAGACCGTGCTGCTCATCGGACACCTCGACACCGTCGATGTGTCCGACCGCTGGAAGACCGACCCGTTTACCCCCACGGAGATCGACGGCAAGGTCTATGGCCGCGGCGCGATGGACATGAAGGGCGGCCTCGCCGCGATCCTGGAGACGCTGACCTATTACGCCGCCCATCTCGACGAGATCAACGGCAAAATTTTGGCCTGCTTCGTCGCCGACGAGGAGGGCCTGAGCAAGGGCACCTATCAGCTTGTGGCGGAGGACGTCATCCACGCCGACTACGCCATCATGGGCGAGTGCCGCTACGACAATGTGGCTGTCGGCTTCCGCGGCCGCTACAGCTTTAAGGTGACCGTCCACGGACAGACCGCGCACGCCAGCCACTATCCCGAGGTCGGTGAAAACGCTCTCATCTCCGGCGGACGCCTGGCTGCGGCCATCGAGGCGCTGCCGACGCTCCAGCACCCGCACCTCAAGCACGGCACGTGGTGCGTGCGCTATATGGAGGGCGGCAATCCCGGCACGCTCGTTGTGCCGGAGAAGTGCTACCTCTTCGTTGACCGCTACGTCGTTCCGGGCGAGACGGACGAGATCTGCATTGCGCAGATCATGGGGGCGGCGGAGCAGCTCGGCCTTTCCGGCAAGGTCGACGTGCGCCTCAAGCCGAGAAAATCGCCCTACATGCAGTCGTTCGCGGTGGAGGAGGATCATCCGCTCGTCAAAATTTTGCAGGAGGAGTTTAACTCCGTCACGGGCAAGGATCTTCCGTGCGCATACGACGCCTCGGTCTGCGATTCGAATATTTTAGCCGTTTCGCTCGGCATTCCGGTCGTGACGTTTGGCCCCTCGGGCGGCAACATGCACGGTGACAACGAGTACGGCTATGCATGGCAGGTGAAAAACTGCGGCGAGGTCTACCGCCGCACCGTCGCGCGCCTTTTAAGCGGCGAAGTATAAAGAGAAAAAAGAGACAGCCTCAGCTGTCTCTTTTCCTTTTGCATTTCACGCAGATTTTACATTTCTTTGCTGGTTTTTGACAAATCCCTCTGCTATACTGTATTCGATGAAATTTGGAGAGAAGAGAGGAGAAGGGATACGAATGGATACTTACAATATGATCGATTTTAACGAAAAGAAGGGCTTCATCTGCGATATGGACGGCGTCATCTACCATGGCAACCGCGTGCTGCCGGGCGTGGCCGAGTTCATCCAGTGGCTGCACGATGAAAACAAGGAATACTTGTTTCTGACAAACAACAGCGGCTACACGCCGCGCGAGCTGAGCCAGAAGCTTGCGCGCATGGGCCTCGACGTGACGGAGGAGCACTTTTATACGAGCGCGCTCGCGACGGCGGCGTTCCTGCGCGATCAGGCACCCGGCTGCTCGGTCTTTGCCATCGGCGAGGCAGGCCTTTTGAACGCGCTCTACGACGCAGGCATCACGATGAACGATGTGAACCCCGACTATGTCGTCGTGGGCGAGGGACGCTCCTATTCGCTCGATACGCTGACGAAGGCGACGAACCTCGTCTGGAAGGGCGCAAAGCTCATCGGCGCGAACTCCGACGTTTCCGGCCCCATCGAAAACGGCATTGTGCCCGCCTGCCGCGCGCTCGTCGCGCCCATCGAGATGGCGACCGGCACGCAGGCGTACTTCTGCGGCAAGCCGAACCCGCTGATGATGCGCACGGGCCTCAGAATGCTGCACTGCCACTCAGCCGAGGCCGTCATGGTCGGCGACCGTATGGACACCGATGTGATCTCCGGCATGGAGAGCGGTATGTCGACGGTGCTGGTGCTCTCAGGCGTCTCGACGCGCGAGACCATCAAGACCTACGCGTATCGTCCGAGCATGGTGTTGAACGGTGTGGGCGACATCGTGAGCCTCGCCCGCGGGGAAAAGACGGAAGATTGAAAATTGAAAAGGGAAGCGCCGCTGCGTGAGCAGCGGCGCTTTGTTGTATTACGGGGACGCTTAGTTTTCCTCCCGTGCACGCAGGCCTGCGACGGACGAGATCGGCAGCGAGAAGCAGATCGCGCCCGCTTTGGTGCCGGGACCGGCCTGCTCGTTGATCGAGCGCATGATGGCGGCCTTTTCGTCCTTGTGGGCGATGATGTAGATCATATCCTTTTCGTCGGCAAGGCTGACGCTGAAGAATTTTTCTCCGCGCGTGCCGCCCGTGCCCTTGGCGTGCAGCACCGTGCCGCCGCCCGCGCCCGCGGCGCGCGCCGCGTCCATGACAAAGTCGGAATAGCCTTCGTTTAAGATGACGGTGATGAGTTCATGTTCAAAGTTCATGTTCGGCGCTCCTCCTGCTTTGAGATCGTCGGTGAGATAGGACAGTGTCTTGCCGCCGGCCACGCTCTTGAGAGGCACGGTCAGCATGACGCCGTTGCCCGGAATGTCGATAAAGAGCTTGCGCTTGGCGGAACGGATAAGCGAATCCGCCTCCTGCGCGCTGCCGACGGCGGCGATAACGCACTTTTCCGTCGCGTCCAGCCCATAGATGGCGAGGTGCTCGCTCGTGGCTGTGCCGCGCGCGGGCATGCTCAAAATGAGGTGCAGCCCCGCCGCGTGGTAGAGCGAGCCCATCGCTTCGCCGCGGTCGTGATCCGTGATGGCAATGATGTAATAGAGTTCCATGTCAGCAGGCCTCCCACAGTTCGATGATCTCGTTGTCGCCAAAGTCGGGGAGCTGGGGCTCCTGCGAAGCATGACGGGATTTGACGACATAGATGGCTCCCATCACCTGCACGGTGATGAGCGGCATCATCGCGACGAGCGCGACAAGGCCGAACGCGTCCGTCATCACATTGCCGCCGAGTGCTTCGCACGCGCCTGTGGCGAACGGCAGCATGAATGTCGCCGTCAAAGGACCTGACGCGACGCCGCCGGAGTCGAACGCGATGGCCGTGAACGTGCGCGGCACGAAAAAGCTCAAAGCCAGCGCGATAAGATAGCCGGGCACAAGGAAATACATGATCGAAATGCCTGTGATGACACGCAGCATCGCAAGCCCGCCTGCGGCGGAGACCGCGATGGATAAGCTCATGCCCATCGCCTTGGCAGAGATCGCGCCCGCGCTCAACTCTTCGACCTGTTTGTTGAGCGTATGGACGGCGGGCTCGGCGTTGATGATGAACCAGCCCATCAGCATCGCAAGGGGGGCAAGGAGATAGACCTTCCACCCCTCGGCCAGCGCGGCACCGAGCGCGTAGCCCAGCGGCGAAAAGCCGACGTTCACGCCCGTGAGGAACAGCACGAGACCTAAGTATGTATAGAGGATACCAATCACGATGCGCATGAAAGGCAGCTTGCGGAGCTTGAGCGAAATGACCTGAAAAATCAGGAAGAAGACAACGATCGGCAGCAGCGCCATTGTCACTTCCCATAAATACTCCGGCAGGGCATGCAGATAGTCCTTGCCGAGCTCTACCGTGGTGGCGACGCCAGAGACGGCGCTGCTCTCGCCCTGCGCGGGCTGCGTTTTGTAGATCGCACCGAGCAGCAGCACCGATAAGATCGGCCCGATCGAGCACAGACCGACGAGGCCGAAGCTGTCCGCCTTGGCATTTTCGTCGCTTCGAATGGACGCAACGCCGACGCCGAGTGCCATGATGAACGGCACGGTCATCGGCCCCGTTGTCACGCCGCCGGAGTCGAACGCGACGGAGAGGATGCTCTCATCCGACAAAAACGCCGCGGCAAAGACGATGGCGTAAAATACGATCAGCATCGTGCGCAGCGAGATCGAAAAGAGAATGCGCACCATGCACAGCATCAGAAAGAAGCCGACGCCGACCGAAACGGTCAAGATCAACACCGTTGTGTCGATCTCCGGCACGTTGCCCGCGAGCACCTGCAAATCCGGCTCCGCCACCGTGATGGCGACGCCGAGGGCGAAGCTCACGGTCAGGATGAGCGGCAGCTTGCGCGATTTCGTCAGCTTGGAGCCCATGTAGTTGCCGATGCGGCTCATCGACATGTCCGCGCCCAGCGTGAAGAGCCCCATGCCGAGGATCAGCATGGCCGTGGCGATCACGAACGAGAGCATCAGTCCCGCGTCCACCGGCACGAGCACAAAGCTGATCGCCATAACGATCAGGCTGATGGGCAGGACGGAGGCGGTGGCTTCTTTCAGCTTTTCCATTAAGATCTGTTTCTGATACAAAACCTCACTCCTTTATCAATTCAATACTTCCAAAAATATCATAGCAGAGATTCGCCACGATGAACAGGAAAAAAGGGTAAAGGATGTGTTAAGCTTGTTCACCCGACGTGGACGAAAACAGCGGAATGGTCAAACCATCCCGCCGCTTTCCCATTTTTAATGCATATTATTTACTGTGCCGCGTGCGCACATCCGCGCTCGAGAGAGCGGCGGATGTTGCCGTCGAGCATTCCGCCGAGATCATCGATGAACGAATCCGGCTCGCCCTTCATGCCGCTGCCGATCCATTCAAGCGTCAGCCCTGCGAGCGCTGCCGTGTAGAAGCGCGCGAGCGCCATGATCTGGCTTTCGCTGACTTTCAGGCCCTCGGCCTCCTTGCGGACGTAAGAAAGCATTGTCGTCAGGATCGTTTTATGATAATATCTTGCCAGAATATCGCTGTGGGCGGAGTTGTGCAGGTGCAGGATCATGCGCTTGTTCTCCGCGGCGAAGGATGTGGCGGTCAAAAATGCCTTCTGCCACGAGTCATAGCCCTCCACGCGCTCGGAGAGCTTTTCAATCTCCGACTCGAACACGTCCTCGGCCAGCGCGTAGATGTCAGTGTAGTAATAATAAAAAGTGTTCCGCGTGACCTCGCTTCTCTCCGCGATATCGCGGACGGAGATCTTGTCGAAGGGACGCTCTGCCAGAAGCTCGATGAAGCTGCGGCGGATGGCGTTTTTGGTGCGCAGAGCCATGGGTAGGTTCCTCCCTTTCTCGATTTGCTTTCATTCATTATATCCGATATGGAAAAAACTTGCAAGTGACAAAATCGTGAACATTTAACGAAATCTTTACACTATACTCGCCGCTTCCTGTCGGATACTTGGTCAGCCTCGCGGGAGTGTGAAAACTTTGTGCGCCTTGCGGACTTTGCCACTTTTCCCGCTTTCATATTCCCGCTATCATCAGACTGTCAAAAACTGAGACAGCGCTCTTTCCCCATGCGAACGAGCAGAAAGGAAGCGAAAGCGATGAAAACCTATTTCACCTCTGAGTCCGTCACGTGCGGACATCCCGATAAAGTTTGCGACCAGATCGCCGACGCGGTGCTCGATGATATCCTTGCCAACGATCCCGACGCACACGTCGCCTGCGAGGTGACGGCCTGCACCGGCGAAGTCCACCTGATGGGCGAGATCTCCTCGTCCTATGTGCCGGACTATGAAGCCATTGCGCGCAAGGTCATCGCCGAGATCGGCTATACCGTGCCCGTCGTCGGCTTTGACGACGAAAACGTGCGCATCCGCGTCAGCATCCACACCCAGTCGCCGGACATCGCGCGCGGGGTTGACCGCGGCGCGCCGGAAGAAGCCGGCGCGGGCGATCAGGGTATGATGTTCGGCTACGCTTGCAGCGAGACCGGCGCGCTGATGCCGCTGCCGATCACGCTTGCGAACCGCCTGACGAGAAAGCTCGAGCAGGTGCGGCGCGAAAAGCTGCTGCCCTATCTTCTGCCGGACGGTAAGGCGCAGGTCAGCGTCGAATACGAGGACGGCAAGCCCAAACGCATTTCCGCCGTCGTCGTCTCCGCACAGCACAGCGCGGAGGTCGGCATCGACGCGCTGCGCGATGCGATCTTAGAACAGGTCATTTTCCCTGTGCTGCCGCCGGAACTGCTCGACGAGTACACAGAGTATTTCATCAACCCGACGGGACGATTTGTCGTTGGCGGGCCCGCGGGCGACAGCGGCCTTACCGGCCGCAAGATCATCGCCGACACCTATGGCGGCATGGCGCGCCACGGCGGCGGGGCGTTCTCGGGCAAGGACCCGAGCAAGGTCGACCGCACGGGCGCTTACATGGCGCGCTATCTCGCCAAGAACATTGTAGCCGCGGAGCTGGCCGACCGCTGCGAGATCGAGCTTGCCTATGCCATCGGCCTCGCCGACCCTGTGAGCGTGATGGTCGACACGTTCGGCACGGGGCGCGTGAGCGACGAAAAGATCGCGAGCTGGCTTATGGAGCATATCGACATGCGCCCAGGCAGCATCACGTCGCGCTTTGAACTGCGCCGCCCGATCTACCGCCGCGTCTCCTGCGGCGGACACTTCGGCGAAAATGCCGTGGGTCTTCCGTGGGAGTGGACCGACATCGCCGAGGTGCTGCAAAAGGAAATTTTATCATAACATCATCTGCGAAGGCGGGGAGGAACAGCATTGAAAAGCAAACGGAGCAGAACCTATCTCGTCAGCGGTCTCACGCTGGCGCTGATCTTTGTTGCCATCATCCTTGTTTTCCGCGACGTGCTGCCCGATATCGTCAAGGACCTGAGTACTGTGCCGTTCTGGGGTGTGCTGCTCCTGCTCGCACTCGGCTTTGCCTACGAGGCGATGGAATCTGTGCTATGCCTCGTCATCATCCACCACAAAAAGCCGGACTGCACGTTTATTGACGCGCTGCGCGTGACATTCCTCGGCGTGTTCGGCAATATCGCGACGCTGGGTGCGGGCACGCTGCCGATGCAAAGCTTTTACCTTTACAGGCGAGGCCTGGACGCGGGCAGCGGTCTTGGCATCATGGCGAGCGAATACGTGCTGCACAAGATATCCGTGCTGATCTACGCGACGGTCGCGCTGCTGCTCGGCGGCGACTGGCTGGAGCAGAGCGCCAGCGGCCTTGCACGCTATCTTCTGATCGGCTATGTCATCGGCGCGCTCATCGTGATCGCGCTCACGCTGCTCTACACCTGGGATAAGGTGCTGAAGTTAGTGCTGATGCTGCTCGGCAAGCTCCCGCACACGCCGAAGTGGGACGAACGCCGCGAAAAGTGGGCGAATAGTCTCACCGAGCTCAACCGCGAGGCGAAAAAGGTGCTGCTCGTTCCGTCAATCCGCGTCAAAGGTATCGCCGTGAGCCTTGTGAAGCTCTTCGTGCTCTATTCCATCCCCTATGCCGCGCTGCGGCTCGTGGGCTGCACGGCGCTTAACTTCGCGCAGGCGCAGATGCTCGCCTCGCTGATGCTGCTCATCACAAGCGCGTTGCCGAACGTCGCAGGCGTGGGCCCGATGGAGTTTGCGTTTTTGCTGCTCTTCGCCCCGTGGGCGGACACGGCAATCGCCTCGTCGGCGCTGGTACTTTATCGCGTGGCGACGTATTTCTTCCCGTTCCTTCTGAGCGTGATCGTGTTTCTCCGCGAGGAGAAGAAATCTTTGAAAGGCTTTGATGCGCAAAGCGCTTGAAAATTATGACGGCCTGAGGCCGTCGGGGAATTCCCTGCGCCGCGCAGGGGAGCGAGTCAAAGGGGCCATTCTCTTTCACAAAAGAGAATGGCCCCCTTTTGATCCCCCAAGAGAAAGGTTTAGATTGGCAGTCTGGGGCTTGAATCATCTTTTTCCCTCCGGAATGGGAATGCCTGCGCGCGGCTTTGCCGCGTTGGGTGTTGCTATACGATTTGACTCTCTTCTATTATCCGCTGCCGCTCTGCCCATCTTGTAGAAGTGCGCAGTAATTCCCGTCTATCAGGGCACTCCACAATGCGGTGAGCGCAGCAATGCCGCTATTTCGCACGCAGTCTGCCGCCAAGCAAACGTCACTCGCGCCTCACGATAGTAAGGCGCGGTTGCAAAACGGTCACGATTCGCAGGGATTCATGGCGAAGCCATGTACACCGCACTTACATTGCGCAGCGCATGCAGTCCTTCAAGCTGCAAACTGCCAATGTGCGGGGTCAAGGGGCAAGGCCCCTTGCGTTCTCTTGGGGGATCTAAAGGGGGCCATTCTCTCACGTGAGAGAATGGCCCCCTTTAACGCACCCCCTGCGCGGTGCAGGGACAAAAGCAGCGCTGCCGCGCTGCATCACCCCCGCGCCTTAGCGGCGCGCTTTAATTTATAGAGCTCTTCGGCAGCCAGCCGCGTCTTGGCGACCACATCCCCGCCGCCTTGCGGAAAGCAGTAATACAGCGCTTTGTGGTCGCCGATGCACAGCATATCGCCGATCTCGTACCAGAAATAGTCGGCGTACAGGCTGTACGAGGCTTCGGGCTTTTGGAAATAGTCCAGTTTCCCGCCGCAGCCGGTCAGGTGGAAGCCGTTTTCATCGTGGTGCAGCCGGCCTTCGCCCACGCGGCAGATCTCGCGCATGTTGACCATCATGCAGATCTGCACGGGAATATCAAGCTGATATGCGCCGCTTTCCAGCTCCTCACGCACGCACTGCCGCTCCCAGGTGTACCAGTCCGGCACGTGGGTGAACGCGGCCTCGCCGTTCAAACATTCCAGCGTACCAATCTCTGTCAAGCGGTATTCCTTGTTACAGCTTCGGCAAATGAGTGATGTGCCTTTGCCCTCCATTTTCCCCTCGGCGAGGCAGTGCGGGCACTTGTAGAGCACGCGGTTGAGTCCGTCGGCGCGGAACGGCTCGCTGACGGAGACGCCGTTTTCCTCCTGCCAGCGGAAATTGTCGAAGCGGAAGGCGGAAAAGATGCGCTCATTGATCTCGGCGACGTTCAGCTCCGCAACATCGTCGGACGAGAGCAGGCACTGCATCTGCGCTGAGACCTTCGCGCGCCGCTTTTGCAGCCCGTTGTAGAGCGGGTCACGCGCGAATGCGCCGTAGGTGCGGATCATCACGACCGGTACATTCAGCGCCTTGACGCACTTGCCGATGCTCTCCGGCAGCGGTGTGGCCGTGCCGTCAAAGCTGTAGCTTGCCTCGGGGTAGAGCAGCACCGACGTTTTGAGCGTCCGCACGCAGTAGAGCATATCGCGCACGAGCGTCGTGTCCGAGCAGAACTTGCGCGTGGGGATGCAGCCGACGCTGCGCATCAGCCACTCCTTGCCGACAAAGCCGTCCGAGGTGCAGACGATGTTGAACGGACGCGGGTACAGCACCGCCTCCGCGATTTTGAGGTCGAGAAAGCACGAGTGGTTCATCAGGACAAGGCAGGGCTCATCGCTTTTGATCTGCGCCATGCCGATCTTCTCGCAGTGGAAATGCGTCGCCAAAAGGTCGGGCGCGGAGGCCACGCGCAGAACCGTCCGGAACAGCAGCGACGGCTTTTTCGGCTTTTTGTGCACCTGCGGCGGCTGGGCAAGAACCTGCTCGTAGGTCCGGTCGACGACTTTAATTTTCATTCTGTTTCTCCGGCACGACGTGGATGTTCAGATGATCGTAGGACATCTCCACGTTGTGCTTTGCAAAGGTGTTGCGCAGGCGCTCGTACATCTTAAAATAAGTGTCCCAGTAGGCGTCTGCCGCCGTCCAGCAGCGGATGGTGTATTCGATGGAACTGGCACCGTAATTCGAGAGATACACCGTCGGCGTGGGTTCTTTCAGCACGGCGGGGAAGGCGAGAACGGCGTCCATGCAGGCCTGCTTCACCTCGTCCGTCGGCGCGTCGTAGGATGCTGTGACCTTGTAGACGATGCGGCGGCGGCCCAGGACGGTGAAGTTGATGATCTTCGAGCTGGACATTTCGCGGTTGGGCTGGAGCACGATCTGTCCGTCCGGCGTTTCAATCTTCGTGTGCGTCAGTGAAATTTCACGCACCGTGCCGGTCGTGCCGCCGACTTCGATCTCGTCGCCGAGCGAGAACGGATGCGAGAAGAGAATGACGAGTCCGCCGGCGACGTTGCCGAGAATGTCCTCGGCGGCCAGCGTGACGCCCAACGTCAGCACCGACATGATGGCGGTGAGCGACGAGGTGTTGATGCCGAGCGCCTCGGCTGTGATGATGATGGTAAGCAGATACAGAAGCGTTTTGAGGCTCGTGAGGATGACCTTTTGCAGCCGCTCGTTCAGGCGGTTCGCGCGCGAGAGCAGCCGCGAACAGAGCTTGAGCACGAGCCGCACGACGATCAGGCAGATGAGGAACGTCAGCAGCGCGGAAAGGATGCTGCCGATGCTGTAGCCACCGATCGAGCGGGAGATGATCTTGGAAATATTGTCCATGGCGTTTCGCCCCTTTCGATGCCCAGTATATCAGTGTTGCCGCGCCTTTGTAAAGAGCACGCTAAGAATCCTCAGAATTCCTTAAACTTTGCCGGTTGAGAAACGGGCGGGAAGAGCGTATAATGCAGCGTGATCTTTTTTGAAAAGGAAGTGGCCGCATGCGCCCTTACGCCCTCATCGACCTCCACTGCGACACGTTGACCGACTGCATGTACGCAGGATCGAACATCATCGACACACTCGACGATCCCGCGCGCACGCTGTCGCTCACAAGTATTCCGAAGGACATCCACTGGGCGCAGTTTTTCGCCGTGTTCGTGCCCGATGAGCTGCGCGGGGAGAAGGCTGCTCGCTTTTTTGATGACGCCTGCGCGAATTTCGACCGCCAGATGCGAAAATTCGCAGATCTTGTGTCGCCCTGCCGCAATGTTGCCGATATGGAGCGCGCGTGGGCGGCGGGGAAAACCGCAGCCTTTTTGAGTGTGGAAAACGGCAGCGCGTTTGCGGGCGATTTGTTGCGCATCGGGGAGCTGAAGCGTCAGGGCGTCTGCGCCGTGACGCTGACGTGGAATGGGGAAAACGAGCTCGGCTCGGGCAATGTGACGGACCGCGGCCTGACGGACTTTGGCCGCGCCGCCGTGCGCGAAATGGAGCGCTGCGGCATTTTGATCGACGTCTCGCACCTGAACGACGCGGGGCTCGCGGACGTGTTCGAGACGGCGGAAAGGCCGTTTCTCGCCACGCACTCCAACGCCCGCGCAATTTGCGCGCACAAGCGCAACCTGACGGACGTGCAGATCAAGGAGATGGTGCGCCGCGGCTGCCTGATCGGCCTCAACTACTACGGGCCATTCCTGCGCGACGGGGGAGCGGTCAGGAGCTTAGACGACGTCTATCGCCATGTGGCGCACTTTTTCGACCTCGGTGCGCGCAAAAACCTCGCCCTCGGCTCGGACTTCGACGGCGCGGCGCTGCCGCCGTGCCTCGATTCGGCGGAAAAGACGGCGGACTTTTACGAGTATCTGCTCTCGCGCGACGTATCGCAGCAGGACGCGGACGGCATTTTCTTTGAAAATGCACGCGCTTTTCTGCGGAAAAACCTCGGATGAGCGCAAAACGCTTGGCAGCGGGCAGCGCACTGTGATACAATCAATAAAAACAGGGGAGGGGAGCACATGGCAAAAAAATCGAGCCGCAACACCAAGGCGCGCATCGTCTCGGCGGCGTGGAAGCTCTTTTACGAGCAGGGCTATGAGGAGACGACGGTGGAGGAGATCATCTTCGAGTCGGAGACGTCGAAGGGCTCGTTTTACCACTATTTTGACGGCAAGGACGCGCTGCTCTCGTCCCTCTCGGTGCTGTTTGACGAGCGGTATGAGGAGCTGATGCAGCAGCCCCACGACGAGATGGACTGCATCGAGCTCTTATGCTGGCTCAATCAGGAGCTGTTCACGACGATCGAGAACACGGTCTCCATCGAGCTTCTGGCACGGCTTTTTTCCTCCCAGCTCGTGACCAAGGGAGAAAAGCACCTGCTCGACCGCAAACGCACGTACTATCGTCTTTTGCGCCAAATCGTCTCTCAGGGGCAGGAGCGCGAGGAGCTGACCGACACGCGTACCGTGAGCGAGATCGTCAAGGCCTACGCGATGTTCGAGCGCGGGCTGATGTATGACTGGTGCCTTTCGGGCGGGGAATATTCGCTTGTCCAGTATGCGCAGCAGATGATGCCGCTGTTTTTAGATGGCTTTCGAAAAAAATAAAATTCGTTTCAAAAACAGTCTACTAAATCGTCTTACAGAAAATACAGTAAAATCAATCGAAAATTCAAAATTTTGCAGTGCCGTACAGGATTTATTCTGTACGGTATTCTGTATTTACGTCTACTTTCTTTTGTGCTATATTGTGCTCGTCTTAACGAAAGCTAAAGGAGAAAATCACATGACAAGCGCACAGATCATTATTGTAGTGACCATCGTTCTCTATCTCGCCGCGATGGTATTCGTCGGCGTGTATTTTGGCAAAAAGGGCAGCGGCAGCAGCTCGGACGATTTCTACCTCGGCGGCCGCAAGATGGGCCCCATCGTCACGGCCATGAGCGCTGAGGCGAGCGATATGAGCAGCTATCTTTTGATGGGTCTGCCTGGCCTTGCCTACCTCTGCGGACTGCCGGAGGTGACGTGGACGGCCATCGGTCTGGCCATCGGCACGTATCTCAACTGGCTGATCGTCGCGCGCCGCCTGCGCCGGTATTCGGCCAAACTCGGCGCCATCACGATCCCCGACTTTTTCGCCCGCCGCTTCGGAGATAAGAAGCATCTGCTTTCCTGCATCGCGGCGGTCGTGATCCTCATTTTCTTCATTCCCTACACGGCGTCCGGCTTCAAGGCCATCGGCACGCTCTTCAATAGCCTTTTTGGTGTGGAGTACCACACGGCGATGATCGTCGGCGGCATTGTGGTCGTGCTGTACACGGTGATGGGCGGCTTCATGGCCGTTTCGTTCACCGACCTGATCCAGTCTATCTTCATGACGATCGCGCTCATCGTCATCGTATGCTTCGGCGTGCAGCAGGCGGGCGGACTGGACACGGTCATCGACAACGCCAGCGCGCTGCCGGGCTATCTCAACATGACGCAGGGCTACGACACCTCGACCGGCACGGCCTCGACGTACAGCGCTCTGAGCATCGTCTCCACGCTCGCATGGGGCCTCGGCTACTTTGGCATGCCGCACATCCTGCTGCGCTTTATGGCCATCCGCGAGGAAAAGGAGCTCAACCAGTCCCGCCGCATCGCGACGATCTGGGTTGTCATCTCCATGTTCATCGCCGTGTGCATCGGCGTCATCGGCTACAGCGTGTCCGCCGCGGGCAAGGTGCCTTTCCTGACGACGAGCGCGGAGTCTGAGACCATTATCATCAAGCTTGCAGATCTGATGAGCCGCCACGGTGTGCTGCTCGCCGTCATGGCGGGCATCATCCTCTCGGGCATTCTGGCCGCAACGATGTCGACCGCGGACTCGCAGCTCTTGGCCGCGGCGTCCAGCGTGTCGCAGGATCTCATGCAGCACTCGTTCGGCATGAAGATGAACCAGCGCACGACGATGCTGGCCGCGCGCGCCACGGTCATCTGCATCGCCATCATCGGCATGGTGCTTGCCTGGGACCCCAACAGCTCCGTGTTCCGTGTCGTTTCGTTCGCGTGGGCGGGCTTTGGCGCGGCGTTCGGCCCCGTGATGCTCTTCTCGCTCTTCTGGAAGCGCGCGAACAAACAGGGTGCGCTCGCGGGCATGATCACTGGCGGCGCGGTGGTCTTCATCTGGAAGTACCTCATCGCGCCGATGGGCGGCGCGTGGGCCATCTACGAGCTGCTCCCCGCGTTCCTTGCGGCGTGCATTGCGATCGTGATCGTATCGCTCGCGACGCCCGCGCCGGAGAAGGCCGTCACCGATACCTTCGACGAGATCTGCGGCAAATAAAAGGGAAGAACAGGCGAGGGCTGCGGCCCTCGCTTTTCTTTGTTAGGCAAATGGAGTGAAATGGAAAAATATGACAAAAAATCCGCATTGACTATTGAAAATGGAATGACTAACGTTTATTATAGATAACATCTATTTATGGATGCTGACATCAGGCGGCGGGATACGTGCATTTGTCCTGCCGGCCGATACTACACTGATGGCAAGCAGTGAAAGGAGAAAACAGCAGTGTCAAGACTCGATATTATGACGCCCTCCCATGCCCAGACCGTCATCGACGGGCTGTACCGCGATGTGGAGCGGCGTATCGCCGCAAGCCCTCCGGGACTGTGTCCGGTGGACCTGGCCAAGAGCTTTCTGGACCTCTGCCATGCGCAGACGTGCGGCAAGTGCGTTCCCTGCCGTATCGGCCTCGGCCAGCTCTCTGAGCTGATGGAGCAGGTGCTCGAGGGCGAAGCCACGATGGAGACCATCTCGATCATCGAGCGCGTGGCGCGCGTGATCGTCAACAGCGCCGACTGCGCCATTGGCCGCGATGCGGCGCGCCTGGTGCTTGACGGCGTGCAGGGCTTCCGCGACGACTACGAAGAGCATATTCTGCGCCACCGCTGCCTTGGCGGCATGCGCGAGCCCGTTCCCTGCGTGGCACTGTGCCCCGCGGGCGTGGATATCCCGGGCTACCTCGTGCTCATCAAGTACGGCCGCTACGCCGACGCCGTGCGCCTGATCCGCAAGGATAACCCATTCCCCTCGGCCTGCGCGTACATCTGCGAGCATCCGTGCGAGGCGCGCTGCCGAAGAAATATGATCGACGACGCGGTCAACATCCGCGGCCTCAAGCGCTACGCAGTGGATAACGCGGGCTACGTGCCGCAGCCCGACTGTGCCGAGCCCACAGGCAAGAAGGTCGCCGTCATCGGCGGCGGCCCGAGCGGCCTTTCCGCAGCGTATTACTTAGCTTTGATGGGCCACAAGGTCACCGTGTATGAAAAGCGCGCGAAGCTCGGCGGCATGCTGCGCTACGGCATCCCCAACTACCGTCTGCCGCGCGAAGTGCTCGACGCGGAGATCGCGTCGATGCTGGCGCTCGGGATCGACGTGCATGTCAACGTCAATGTCGGCGACGATGTGACGTTCGACGAACTGCGCCAGCAGAACGACGCGCTTTACATCGCGCTCGGCGCGCACACGGATAAAAAGACCGGCATCGAGGGCGAGGACGCTGAGGGCGTCATCTCCGCGGTCGAGATGCTGCGCGAGATCGGCGACGATTACATGCCGGACTTCCGCAACAAGGACATCGTCGTCATCGGCGGCGGCAACGTCGCGATGGATGTCTGCCGCAGCGCGGTTCGTCTCGGCGCGCGCAAAGTGAGCTGCGTCTACCGCCGCCGCCAGGAGGACATGACGGCCCTTCCCGAGGAAGTGGAGGGCGCCGTTGCCGAGGGCGTGGAGCTCGTGACGCTGCAGGCCCCTGTCCGCATCGAGACCGATGCGAACGGTCACGCCGTCGCGCTGTGGACACAGCCGCAAATCATCGGCGAGATGGATAAAAAGGGCCGCCCTGCGCCCGAAAAGGCCAAGCGCAGCGAAAAGCGCATCGCGGCGGACGTTGTCGTTGTCGCCATCGGTCAGGGCGTGGAGACCCACGGCTTTGAGCAGACGAAGATCGCCATCAAGCGCGGCGCGTTCGTCGCCGAGGCCAGCGGCCAGATCGACAATATGGACGGCGTCTTCGCCGGCGGCGACTGCGTCACCGGCCCTGCGACCGTCATCCGCGCCATCGCGGCCGGCAAGGTCGCCGCGGCGAATATCGACGAATACCTCGGCTTCCACCACGAGATCGACCCCGGCGTCGAGATCCCCACGGCGCGGCTGAACAACAAGCCGCCCCACGGCCGTATCGACACCACCGAGCGCGAGGCGGGCGAACGCAAGCACGACTTCAAGTGCATCGAGTGCGGCCTCACCGATGAAGAGGCATACTCCGAGGCGTCGCGCTGCCTGCGCTGCGACCACTTCGGCTACGGCATCTTCCGCGGAGGGAGGAAAGGCAAATGGTAAGAAACGTTACACTGACCATCGACCACAAGAGCGTCACCGTGCCCGAGAATACCACGATCTTGGAGGCCGCGCGCTCGGTCAATATCAATATCCCGACGCTGTGCTACTTAAAGGACATCAACGAGATCGGCGCGTGCCGCATCTGCTGCGTGGAGGTCGAGGGCATGGAGCGCCTTGTCCCCGCGTGCGACAATGTGGTGGCGGACGGCATGGTCGTCTTCACGAACAGCGCCAAGGCGCGCGAGGCGCGCCGCATAAACCTGCGCCTCATCCTCTCACACCACGATACATCGTGCACGAACTGCACGCGAAGCGGCAACTGCACCTTGCAGCAGCTCGCGAACGACTTCAACATGCGCGGCACGCACTTCCCCAAAAAGCTGCGTCACGAGGCGGTGGATTATTCCACGCCGCTCATTCGCGAAAACGACAAGTGCGTGCAGTGCCTGCGCTGCATCCAGGTGTGCGAAAACGTGCAGAGCGTGAAGATCTGGGACCTTCTCGGCACGGGCTCGCGCACGGTCGTGGATGCGTCGTACAACCGCCGCATTCAGGACACTGAGTGCACCTACTGCGGCCAGTGCATCACCCACTGCCCGACGGCGGCGCTGCGCGAGCGCGACGACACGGGTCTCGTCTTCGACGCGATCGACGATCCGAACGTCGTCACCGTGGCACAGGTCGCGCCCGCGGTGCGCGCGGCATGGGCCGAGCAGTTCGGGCTCGACAGCGAGTTCGCAACGCCCAAGCGCATGGTCGCGGCGCTGCGCGAGCTGGGCTTCAACTATGTGTTCGACACCGACTTTGCCGCCGACCTCACGATCATGGAGGAAGGCAGCGAGTTTATCGAGCGCTTCACCCACAAGGACCAGTATCAGTGGCCGATGTTCACGTCCTGCTGCCCGGGCTGGGTGCGCTTTGTGAAGTCCCAGTACCCCGAACTGACGGACAATCTCTCCACGGCCAAGTCGCCCCAGCAGATGTTCGGTGCGGTGGCGAAGAGCTACTTTGCCGAAAAGGTCGGTATCGACCCCAAGCGCCTTTTCGTCGTCTCGATCATGCCGTGCGTGTCGAAAAAGAGCGAATGCGCGCTGCCGACGATGAAAAACGACGCGGGCGACCCCGATGTCGACGTGAGCATCACGACGCGTGAGCTGAACATTATGATGCGCGCGAATCACATTGAACCCAAGTATCTGCCCGAGGAGGAGTTCGACAGCCCGCTCGGCTCCGCGACCGGCGCGGCGGTCGTCTTCGGCGCGACCGGCGGCGTGATGGACGCGGCGCTGCGCTCTGCGTACTTCCTTGTTACGGGCAAGAATCCTGACCCTGACGCTTTCACCGCCGTGCGCGGCATGGACGGGTGGAAGGAGGCGACGTTCAACATCCCCGGCGCGGGCGACGTGCGCGTCGCGGTCGTGAGCTCGCTCGGGAAAGCCCGCAAGCTCATTGAGGCTGTCAAGCGCGGCGACGCAGCGTATGACTTTGTCGAGGTCATGGCCTGTCCCGGCGGCTGCGCGGGCGGCGGCGGCCAGCCCATCCACGACGGTACCGAGCTTGCCGAGGATCGCGGCAACGTGCTCTGGCGGCTCGATCAGGGTGAGCTTCTGCGCTTCTCGCACGAGAATCCGGACGTCAAGGAGCTCTACAGGGACTATCTTGGATCTCCGCTCGGCGAAAAGTCGCACCACCTGCTGCACACCGACCACAATGCGTGGCAGATGCCGCAGAAAATGCTGTAAGAATGCAAAAACTCCGTATGAGGATTTCTCATACGGAGTTTTTTTATTGCTGAATTTTATCGGGTGTACGTGCCGTACTCACTGATGACGGCGCAGAGCTCGCTGAACACCTGCTGCGCGTCGCCGTCGATCTTGTAGGCGACGGCGCGGTTGGCGTCGTCGTAGATGAAGCCCTCGTCCCAGTTGAGGTATAGGTCGTGCTTCTGTCCGTCTTCGGGGATCCACCAGATGGTGGCGTAGTTCCAATTCTGCGTGAAGCGGGAGAAAAGCGAGGTGGGCAGGCGGTAATAGCGCTGCACCGAAATTTCAGACATAGCGCTGCGCAGAGCCGCGGCGGCCTCGCTGTCCGGATAGCCCTCTACCCGGCAGTCGCCGGTGTCGAACGTGCCGTAGCCGTCCGGCGTGGGAACAATGGTCGAAATGTAGAAGAGTCCGTCGACGCGGGCGGTCTCAGGCGCGGGGATCAGCTCGCCGAGCGGCTGCGAACGGCGCGGCAGCAAAAAGATAGCCACGACGAGCAGCACTGCGGCAACAGTAATGAGCAGAGTCCTTCTCTTTTTGTCCATGGGGATCTCCTTTCCAACATCAAACTTGCTTTTGTCGTCTAACAGGGGAGAGGGGAATCGCTTTTCGATAGTTTACCTGAGAAAGAGCTTTTTGACAAGCCCTTCTTCGGGCGTGACATAGAGTGTGCGGTAATTGTCGTAGGTCACCATGCCGGGGCGTGCGCCCGCGGGCTTTTTGACGAACTTCACGGGGCAGTAGTCGACGGGGACGCTGCTGCTCTCCTTCGCCTGCGAGAAGTAGGATGCGAGCATCGCCGCCTCGCGCAGATCATCGTCGCTCGGCGTGAGCCCCGCGCAGCGCAGGATGACGTGCGAGCCGTGGATGTGCTGGGTGTGGAACCAGTAGTCGCGCTTGTCGGCCTTTTTTGTCAGCTGGTCGTTCTGCACGTTGCTGCGGCCGACGAGGACCTCAAGCCCACTCGAGGTTTTGAATGTGCGCGGGGAGAAGGCGCGCTTGAGCTCCTTTTTGCCGCTCGACTTTCGGATATAGTTCGTCTCCTGCAATTCGCGGCGGATCTCATTGAATTCCTGCTCGGTCTCCGCCTGCGAAAGCTCCTGCAGGACGCTTTCCAAGTACGCGCGTTCGTTTTCCGCCTTTTCGATCTGCTCGCGCAGGTGGAATTCGGCGGTCTTGAGCTTGTTGTACTGCTTGTAGTTTTTCGCGGCGTTCTGCTGGGGGGAGAGCAGCGGGTCGAGCGGGATGTCGATGATCGGGCAGCCGTCCTCATAGTAGTTTTCCGCATGCAAGACTTTTTCTCCGCTCTTCATGCGGTACAGGTTTGCGGTGATGAGGTCGCCGCGCAGGCGGAATTCGTCGCGCTTCTGCGTCGCGGCGTAGTCGTGCTTTAAGTTCTCGGCCTTGCGCGCCATGCGGTCGCGCGCGACCGTGACCGCGTGCGTCAGCTCGCGGCCGCGGCGGGCGGAGAGCTCCTGCCGCTCACGCGCGTCGTAGAACTCGTCGAGCATTTGCGAGAAGCTCTCACGCGTCTCGACCTGCGTTTCCGCGCCGTACTGCGCGATGGGACGGTAGGTGAAATCCACGGGCTTGCCGTCGCGGTAGAGGATGACGGGCATATAGTTATCTTCCTTTACAGCGTTGGCTGTATCGGAAAATTCCTGCACCAGCGCCCCGCGCTGCGTATCGTTCAGCGCGCCGAAGCGCACGTCGGTCTCGTGTCCCACGCGGAAGGCGAATTCACGCGCGATCAGCGGCGAAATGCCGGTGTAATGGTCGAGCACCCACTTGTCGACAGCCTGCTCCGCGTCGCCGCCGCGCTGCGCGAGGGCGAGGGAGTCCTCCTCCTGCGATAAAAGCGACAGCTTGTCGAGCGGCGTCGGCAGATGGTAGAAAAGGCCGGGCAGCAGTTGGCGCGTGGCGGAAAGGTCCGCGTCCACGCGGCGCAGACATTCGACGATACGCCCCTGCGCGTCGAGCAGGACGAGGTTCGACCGCCGCCCCATGCACTCGAGCACGAGCTGCTTTTGGCTGATCTCTCCGAATTCGTCCGTGCACTGGAGCGTTAAAATCACCATGCGCTCAAGATCCGGCTGCTCGATGGACAGCACGCGCGCGCCGACTAAGTGCTTGCGCAGCAGCATGCAGAACATCGGCGGCTGGGCAGGGTTGTCGCGCAGGATGTTCGTGAGCTGGATGCGCGGTTGGTTTGCGCCCGCGTTGAGCAGCAGGCGCAGATTGCCGCGCAGCAGCAGAACGATCTGGTCGCGCGCGGGCTGCTGCACCTTGTCGATGCGCGCGCCGATGAGCTGAGGTCTCAGCTCGTGTAAAACTGCCCGCAGGCAGATCGCGTCAAGTGGCATTGTCGTCCTCCATCATCCGGTTGAAAAGCTCGTTGATGCGCGCGTGATCGTCGCGCAGGTACAGCCAGCCGAACAGCGCCTCGAGGCCTGTGGCCTTCTGATAGTCCGCGCGGTCGGCGTGGTGGGGGATGGAATGGACATTCGCGTTGCGCCCGCGGCGGAACACAGAGGCCTCTTCCTCCGTCAAAAGGGGTAAGAGCTTTTCGGCAAAGCGCGCCTGCTGCGGCGCGCAGACGAGCTCGACCGTCGCGCGGTGCAGGCCCTTGCCCGTCGCCTTGCCGTGCACGCACAGATACGTGCGCACAAGCAGCTCATACACCGCGTCGCCCAGGTGGGCGAGGCCGATGGAGCTGATGGCGCGGATGGCGTCGTCGTTCATTTTGGCTTGTGTATAATCGTACATAAAAACTCCTGAGGTTTGAAAGTACACATATTCTATAACCTTGTCGGAATTCTGTCAATCGGCGCGCGCTGCCGCGCGCGAAAAGCCGTTGCGCTTTTGCAAAAATCCGCTATAATGGCAGAAAAGACAAGACACTGAATTTGAGAGAGGGACCCTATGAAAAAACTGTTTTCCGCGCTGCTTGCGGCGCTTTTGCTGCTGAACCTTGCCGCCTGCGGCGAAAAGGAGCCGGACGACACCCCGTCCGGCTACGACGATTCACTCATTTCCGAGCTTTACAGCGAGGAGGGCGAGTACACGGATGCCGAGAACAACACGCTCGCATACAGCTACCATGTGCCAAGAATCGTGTCGGAAACGGCGGTCGCCGCCGCGCTGAACGACGAGATCGCCGATCAATTCGGCGCGCTCGTGCAGGAGCAGAAGAACATGATGGCCTCCCGCGTTTCGCTCACATGCCTTTCCGTCACGTGGACGAGCTACTGGAACGACAGCCTGCTCTGCCTTGTGGTGCGCGCGGAGATGGACGGCGACACGAGCATGACGGAGACGTACAGCTACGACTTTTTCGGCGGCAAGCGGCTGATGAGCGAGGATCTGCTGGCGCGCTGCGAGCTTTCAACGCAGGACTTCATCACGGCGGCGCGCCGCACCGCGGCAAACTACTTTGATGAGACGTACCGAGATGCGCTCAGCGGCAGCATGGGCGGCGCGGACTTCATCGCGTCCTACGCCGAGCGCCGCGCGTGGACGCTCTCGGACGAGAACATCAACGCGGAGATGCGGATCTATCTCGACGGCGGCGCGCTGCACATGATCGTGCCCATCGGCTCGTTTGCCGGGGCGGAGAGCTACGACGCTGACCTCGCGCTCGACCTCTCCGCGCGCGAGACGGTCGAGAAGACGGCGCAGGACAGCTTTGTCAAGGCAGCGCTCTCGGGCGGCAATTTGACGGTCAGCTTTGAAAAGACGGCGGACTCCGCGTGGTACGCGGAGAATTTCCGCTTTGACTACGAGACCATCTACCCCGTGGAAGGCCTGTATTCCGACTACACGGATGTGTTCGTCGGCTCGGTGGGGCAGGGGTACTTCCCGTACATCTTCCTGCTGACGAGCGAGGGCACGGTGGAGTACGTGAACCTGCTCGAGGGCCTGACGGCGGGCTTCCTCTGCGACGGCGGACCGCTCGGCGGCGTGAAGGGCATTGTTTCGTTCGAGTCCGGCGAGGTCGAGGAGGACTACGGCACGTATCAGACGGTGTTCGCCGTCGACGCATCAGGGGAGAAACACGACCTCTCCGGCGCGGTCGGCGACGCGGACTACACGATCCCGTCGGAATTTCTCGGCGAGTGGACGGCGACCGTGACGCATGACACCGCCGAGCAGGGCAGCTACGACAGCGACTACATCCTGACGCTGACCGATGGCGGCGGCCTCACGGTGCAGGACATCAACAGCGAGGTTGGGATTTATTTTGAGTACACCGGCCAGCTCAACTACCTCGGCACGAACGGCGAGGGCATGGTCTTTGGCTATCACTTGAACGAGAATGCGGGCACGGTGCGCTACGGCGCGTTCACGCTGCTGCGCGGCAGCGACGGCCTGCACGTCAAATCCGTCGCAGGCGAAAACTTCTTCGACGCGCCGAGCGGACGCTACACAGTGTTTGCGAGAGGGTAAAAGGTTGGAAATGTCATGCAAACGGAGCGCTTTTCTCACCTGACAAAAAACTTTTTGAAAAAGCAAAAATTTCTTCAAAAAAGTATTGACAGTTTCGACTCTCTGTGCTATATTATCACTTGTTCCGAGCCTAACGGAACGATGAAAAACAAAACGGCATGGGGGTATAGCTCAGCTGGGAGAGCGCTTGACTGGCAGTCAAGAGGTCAGCGGTTCGATCCCGCTTATCTCCACCAAAAAGCATCAAAACCGTATGGTTTTGATGCTTTTTTCTTATCTTTTCCAAAGAAAACTTTTTGCAAGATGGCGCCGAACGGCGCGAAAATGCCCTTTTGGTTGCAGAAAAGTTGCAGTGTAAACAGGAGCGTTGTAATGCTATGTCAAAAATAAAGCGTGCACATTGTGCACGCTTTATTTTCCTCCCATCAGTAACGCTAAAAGCTCTGCGAGCTTCGATTTGACCACGATGTCGCCAGTGGCGGCGCTCTGCGTTAAAATGCCGTCGCACAGCGGGGAGAACGCTGCGCTCCACCACTGGAGGGTATTAGTGCCGCGCGCGGCGCAGAAAAGCAGCATGACCGCGAGGCCAACGGCAAGGGAAAGCTCCCATTTCGTCCATTTCATCGAAAAACCGCCCATCTCAAAGAATTTGCTTCGAGTATGGACGGTTTTCTGAGTTTTCAAACAAATTCGGCGCAGAAAGTTTTGACGCACTCGCCTTGCAGTGCCTCGCACGCTCTGCGGCAAGCCGCTTTGTCAGAGAAGAGGCCGAACACCACGCTGCCTGAGCCGGTCATTGCCGACGTCTTCGCGCCGTAGGCGAGAAGATCGCACTTGATGGTCTCAATGCGCTCACGCTGCTCGCCGTCGAGCGCCTGCTCAAAGACGTTGCGCACGTTTGCACACAGCGTGTCCGCGTCGCCGTGCTCGATGGCGGCGAGCATCGCGTCCGTATCAGGACGGTCGGTGATCGTCACGCCGTCTACGCGCGCGAAGAGCGCGGGTGTGGAGATCGGGAAGTCCGGCTTGCAGACGGCGACGAAGAAGCGCGGTGCGGGCTTGAGGACGGTCAGCTTTTCGCCGCGGCCCTCGGCCAGTTGCGTGCCGCCGCGGATGCAGAAGGGAACATCACTGCCGACGCTTGCGCTGATCTGCTCGAGCCGCTCGTCCGTGAGGGTGGGGGAGACGAGCTCGCGCAGCGCGCGCAGCACCGCCGCGGCATCTGCGCTGCCGCCGGCCATGCCGGCCTCGGACGGAATGCGCTTTATAAGCGCGATGTCGATGCCGCCGCCGTAGTCCATCGCCTCGCAGAAGGCTCTCGCCGCCTTGACAGCGAGGTTGCGCTCATCGCAGGGAAGCGCCGCGCCGTCGACGCGGCAGGTGATGCCTTTGCCGTCTGTGAGCGTGACGGTCACATCGTCGTGGAGCGAAACGGTCTGCATGACCATCTGCATCTCGTGGTAGCCGTCATCGCGCTTGCCAAGAATGTCAAGCGTCAGGTTGAGCTTAGCATAGGCAGGGACAGTTATGCTGCGCACGGGCTCCTCGACCGGCGCATTCAGCGCCTTGCCGCAGTGGGGGCAGTAGGCACCGCCTTCACCTATGCGTCCGAGCGGTCTGCCGCAGTGCGGACAGCGGTAGTAAAGAACCCCAATCACGATGGCAAAGAGCATGATCGCGATACCGAGAATAACAAGCGGTACGCTGACGCTTGTGCCGACGCCGCTGAGCAGCGCGCCGGTAAGAAGCAGCGGTGTTTGGAGCTTTTGGGCCCTGCGATAGTCCATCAGGGGCTTTTTGTCGTTCATCGCGGCCTCCTTGTGCGCTCAGTGCTTCTTTTTCTTGTGCTGGATCTTTTTCTTCTCCTCGGGCTCCGGCTCGTCGGCGATCCACGCGCCGCATTTTGGGCAGCGCTTGGGATTGCCGCGGCCCAGCTGCTCGTGACAGTAGGGGCAGCGGTAAAAGCGCCACCAGACGATGAGAGAAGCGCCCATCATCATGAGGCCGACGAGCGCGGCGACAGTGTTTTGAAAGCCCCACGCGCCGACGAGGGAGACCACTGCGCCGCCCCAGAGCAATACGTCCTGCCATATCCTGGCTGTTTTCAAATCCATAGGGAATCCTCCTGATGAGAAAAGCGCCGCAAGGCGGCGCTTTTCTGCAATGGTTACATTAGATTAGCGGATCTTGCGTGCCTCGACATAGTAGCGCTTGTCCTGCGCGTGACCCATGGAGAAGGTCTTGCGCGGCAGAACGCCGTCGGCCATGACGGTCTTGAAGAGCTGCTCCTTGCTCATCGCGGGAAGCAGGAAGCCCATGTTGCCCTCCTTGGAGCCGAGCTCGCGGGTGACCTCATCGCCGTGGATGTAGTCGACCTCGCCGCCGAACTGCTTGAGGTACTCGTCGATGAAAGCCTGCAGCGTGCCGACGGCCAGCTGGACCTTCGGGTCGGGGACGGTGACGAAATCGTCGTGGCCGTTCCAGCAGACCTCGATGACGTGGCCCTCGCCCTTGCCCTCGTGGGCGTTGGGGTAGAACTTCTTGAACTCTTCCATGAACTTCTCATGGTCGACGCCGAAGAGCACGCGGTGGATGGGCTCGAACTGGAGCGCGTCGTCGTGGTTGTTCACGACCTCGACAAGTGCGTAGCGGGAGGGCAGCGCGAGGTATTCCTCGGGAGTCTTGCCCTTCTTCTGCTCTTCATAGCAGGCCTTGGCGGTGGCGAGGGAGTGGTTGCCGTCGCCGACGGCGAACAGCAGGGGAGCGACGCCGGAGACGCCGTACTTGCTCTTCATTGCCTCGTCGGTCGTGAGGCCGGTCAGCGCGTCGGCGACTGCGTCGATCTGCGCAGCGGAGAGCTTGTAGCCCTTGATATGGCCGCCGTTTTCCATCAGGTCGAAGTCATAGACGCTCTCCATCTTGTCGGCCGCGGCGGTCAGGGGCTCGATGACGGTCTTCTCGGGGTCGTCAATGAGCAGCATGACGTGGGGCAGCTCGATGGGGGCGTTGCGGCGCACGCGGGCGCGCGGGGGGATACGGTCGAGCACGGTGCCCTCAGTCGCGCGGATCAGCGCGCCGGAGCCGGGGGTGAAGTCGTACTGGTCGAGGTCGACCATACCAATGAGGCCGTGACGGATCTTACCGTCGCTCTGGCCGCGCTCGATGTAGATGAGGGAGTCCTTGAGCGTCTCGAAGATGCCCTCTTCGAGGTACTTGCTCATCGAGGCGTTGATGTCGGCGATGAACTCGTCGACGTTGGGGGCCTTCAGGTTGGCCTCGGGCAGGATGAGGCGCAGGGTGGAAGGCGCGTCGCCGACGGTCTTCTCCACGCGCTCCCAGTACTCGGGCTCAGAGGTGAACTGGTCGCATGCGACGACCGCCCACTTGCTCATATCGACATCCTTCTTGGGCAGCAGAATGTCGGAAGGATAAAAGCCAAGCTTGGAAAACTTTTCGTTCATGGTGATTCCTCCGTTATTTGTTTGATAAGCGGAACGCGGGGCGCTCCGCTGGTGCGATTGTAAAACAAATTATACAATAGCCCGCGCGGAAAAAGCAATGGAGAAAGTGAAAAAATGTCCAAAAGCGCTTTATGGAAATGCCATGATAGAGCGCTTCGCGGCCCGCTTGCTTGACGAACGCCCCGTGGCATGATATTCTGACAACCTATGCGGAAAAATACGAAAGATTCAGGTGATGATTTTGGATAAGCGCGCAGATCTGGGACACGGGGACGTCAAAAAGCTGCTCTTTTCGCTCTCCGTGCCGACGATCACCTCGCAGATCGTCAACATGCTCTACAATCTGGTCGACCGCGTGTTCATCGGCCACATGCAGCCCGCCGAGACCGTCGGAAAACTCGCGCTCACAGGCGTTGGCGTATGCCTGCCAATCATCATGGTCATCTCGGCGTTCGCGTCGCTCATGGCCATCGGCGGCGCGCCGCGCGCCTCGATCGCCGAGGGCGCAGGCGAGAGCGAAAAATCCGAGCGCATCATGGGAAACTGTCTGACGATGCTTGTGATCACGGCGCTGGTGCTGACGGTGCTGTTCGAGTCCTTTGCCGAGCCGCTTTTACTGATGTTCGGCGCGAGCGAGAACACCATCGGTTACGCGCTCGACTATATGCGAATCTACGCCCTCGGCACGATCTTCGTGCAGCTGACACTTGGCATGAACGCCTACATCACGGCACAGGGCTTCGCCACCGTGAGCATGAAGACGGTGCTCATTGGCGCGCTCTTAAATACGGCTCTCGACCCGCTGTTCATCTTCGTGCTCGGTCTCGGCGTGCGCGGCGCGGCGCTGGCGACGGTGATCTCGCAGGCAGTGTCGGCTGTGTGGGTGATGACGTTCCTCACGGGAAAGAAGACACGCTGGCACTTAAAGCGCGAGAACCTGCACGTGGACGCGAAGATCGTGTTGCCGTGCATCGCGCTGGGACTTTCCCCGTTTGTGATGCAGTCGACGGAGAGCCTCATCGCCATCTGCTTCAACTCATCTCTCCTGCGCTACGGCGGCGACATGGCCGTCGGCACGATGACAGTGCTGACGAGCATCATGCAGTTTTCGAACATGCCGCTTCAGGGCTTGACACAGGGCGCACAGCCCATCGTGAGCTACAACTTCGGCGCAAAGAACGCACAGCGCGTGCGCGACGCCTATTTCTGCCTGCTGCGCGCGTGCTTTACTTATTCAATGGCCATCTGGCTTCTGGTCGAGCTCTTCCCGCGCGCGTTCATCCTGATTTTCAATAATGACCCCGCGCTGGTCGGATACGCGGCGTGGGCCGTGCGCATCTACATGGGGTGCAGCGGTATTTTCGGCATCCAGATCGCCTGCCAGCAGACGTTTGTGGCGCTCGGCAACGCGAAGACGTCGCTCTTCCTCGCCGTGTGGCGCAAGATCATCCTGCTCATCCCGCTCATCTATATTCTGCCGCACTTTTTCGCGGACAAGGCGTTCGCGGTGTTCCTGGCCGAGCCCGTGGCGGACTTCGGCGCGGTGGCGCTGACGAGCTTCACATTCTATCGCCAGTTCCGCCGCTCAATGCGCGAGCTGGAAGGTGCGGAAGCGACTGGGGAGCGGTAAAGAAAATTTTTAACGCAAAATAAAAGGAGAGGGCAAGCCCCTCTCCTTTTATTTTTTACGCCTGGCCGCCGCTTTCCATCGGCTCTTTCTCGCGGAACAGCATCGTGATACACCAGATGCCGGCAAGGCCTACGAGCGTGTAGATCACGCGGCTGAGCATACCGGTCTGTCCGCCGAAGAGAAAGGCGACGCAGTCAAAGCCGAAAAGGCCCACGCTGCCCCAGTTGAGCGCGCCGATGATAGCAAGCGTCAGCGCGATCTTGTCGATGACCATGAAATTCCCTCCTTAAAAAGATGGTTTGGTCTTCGGTAGTCTTCCCGTGATGGGCGAAAATATGCGTACGGCGTTTTCTGCGTTGCCCGAAAAAGAAAACTATGATAAAATTAGGATAAAATATTGATAACTTTAAGAGAGAAAAAGGGGGAAGGACGCTTGCTGCACATACTGATGGGACGCGCGCGCACGGGCAAATCCGAGCGCGTGCTGCAAAGGATCACCGCGCTGGGGGACTCGTCGCAGCAAATCCTGCTCGTGCCGGAGCACGCCTCGCATGTGGCGGAGATGGACCTGTGCCGTGTTTGCGGCGACACCGCGTCGCGCCATGCCGAGGCCTTGACGTTCAAGCTGCTCGCCTCGCGCGTGCTGGGCATCTGCGGCGGCAGCGCGGACGTGACGCTCGATTCGGGCGGAAAGCTCCTGACGCTCCAGCGTACGCTCACGGAGCTTGCGCCGGTGCTCAAGGTCTACAAGCGCCCGTCGCAGCGCGCGGCATTTTTGGAGAGCCTGCTCGCCGTGATGGAGGAATTGCAGGCCTACGCCGTATTGCCCGAGCAGCTATCCGAGAGCGTAGCGCAGATCGAGGGTGAGAGCGGCGACAAGCTGCGCGACCTTTCGCTCATCTACGGCATTTACCTCAGCAAGCTCCACGCGCCGGGACACGACGCGCGCGACGTGCTCGAAAAGCTGGAGGAAAACCTCGAAGCGTCGGGGTATATTGACAATAAAGACATTTTCCTCGACGGTTTTTCGTATTTTACGGGGCGTGAGCTGCGCATTCTGCGTATCCTGCTGCGGCGCGCGAAGAGCGTGACCGTCACGCTCCTTGGCGACACGCAGGACCGCGAGCTCTTTTCCGAGAGTTTACGCGTGCGCGAGCGGCTGTACGCGCTTGCGCGCGATGCCGGCGTCGCATGCGAGGAGGAAATTCTTCCGCAGGGCGAGGTGCGCGGCGCGCTCGACCATATCGAGCGCTGCTTTTTCGGCGCGGCGGACGAATTTACCCAGCCGACCGACACCGTCGCGCTCTATGAGGCGGGCAGCGCGTACAGCGAGTGCGAGTGGGTCGCGTCGCAGGTTTTACAGCTCGTGCGCAAGCAGGGCTACCGCTACCGCGAGATCACCGTTACGGCGCGCGATCTCGACTCCTACGCGGGCGCAATCGAAAACGTGTTTGCCCGCTACGGTATTCCGCTTTATTATGCCCACCGCAGCGATATTTTGAAAAGTCCCGTGCTGACGCTGCTGCTCGGCGCGCTCGACGCCGCGAGCGGAGGCTTTGAGTATGAGGATGTGTTCCGCTGTCTCAAGACCGGCCTCGCCGGCCTCAGCATGGCGGAGTGCGACATTCTGGAAAATTATGCGCTCAAGTGGGAGATCCGCGGCGCGATGTGGACGCGCGAGACGCCCTGGTCGGCGCATCCCGACGGCTACGGCGAAGAATGGACGGACGAGGCAAGGGCGCGGCTCAAGACGGTCAACGCACTGCGCGAGCGTGTGCAGGGGCCGTTTGCGCGCCTAAAAAAAGGCGTGGGCGGCAGCGGCGAGGCCGAGCAGAAGGTGCGCGCGCTGTACGGCTATTTGGAGGAGATCAAACTGCCGGAGGTCTTGCAGACGCAGACCGAGCAGCTTTTCGCCGCGGGCGAGGCCCAGCGCGCCGAGGAAACGGCGCAGCTGTGGGGCATTCTTTGCGGTGTGCTCGACCAGTTTGTGGAAATCCTGGGCGACGCGATCCTCGACGCCGAGGAGTTTGCGAGTCTGATGCGCCTTGTGCTGACGCAGTACAGCGTGGGCACGATCCCCGTGACGCTCGACGCGGTGAACCTGTGCGAAATGACGCGAAACGACCGCCACACGGTGCGCGCGCTGTTCCTGCTCGGCGCGAACGACGGCGTGCTGCCTGCGGCGGAGAACCGCGGCGGCGTGCTGCGCGACGAGGACCGCGAGGCGCTCGAGAGGCAGCAAATCTTCCTCGCGCCGCACGGGATGGAGCAGTTTCATCTGGAAATTCAGAATCTTTACGCCGCGCTGGCCCAGCCGACGGAAAAGCTGACGGTGTCCTATCCCGTTTCGGACGGAAAGGGCGCGGAGAAGCGGCCATCGTTCGTCATCGGGCGCATCGCGCGTCTGCTGCCGTCGATCAGCGTCGAAACAGAGAACGCTGACAAGGAATATCGCCTGTCAGCAAAGTCGACGGCGCTCGAGTATGCGGGCGAGCATATCGGCGGCGCGCTGTGGCAGTATTTTGAAGGACAGGGCGACGCGGAGCGTGCGCTTGCCGCGATGAAGGACGCTTCGCGCTATACGCGCGGGCATCTGTCGCGCGACGCGGTGCGCGCGCTCTACGGCGGCGCGGTGACGCTGTCCGCCTCGCGCATGGACATGGCGCGCTCATGTCACTTTGCCTATTTCATGCGCTACGGCCTGAAAGCCAGGGAGCGCACGGGCGCGGGCTTTGATGCGCCGCAGATCGGCACGTTCGTGCACGATGTGATGGAGCATACGCTGCGGCAGGCGAAGGAGTGCGGCAGACTGCATACGCTATCGAAGGACAAGCTGCACGCGCTCGTGCGCGCGTCGATCGAGGAATACATCGACCGCGTGCTGCCGGACTTGTGCGAAAAAAGCGCGCGCTTCCGTTATCTGTTCAACCGCCTGTGTGCGACGGTCGAGCGCATCATGGACGAGGTGAGCGAGGAGCTGCAAAGCTCCGACTTTGAGCCGCTGGCATTTGAGCTGGAATTTGGTGCGGACGGGCAGCTGCCCGCCATCACGATCCGCGAGGAAAACGGCACGGCGCGCGTTGTCGGCAAGGTCGACCGTGTGGACGGCTGGCTGCACGACGGCAAGCTATATTTGCGCGTCGTGGACTACAAGACGGGCAAGAAGAGCTTCGACCTCGCCGAACTGCGCTACGGGCTGGGGCTCCAAATGCTGCTCTACCTCTTTACGCTTAAAGAAGAGGGACAGATGCTTTTCGGCGGACACGAGATCGTTCCCGCGGGCGTTCTCTATACGCCCGCGCGCGAGCCGATGCTGCGCTGCGCGCGCGACACGGAGCCCGAAAAGATCGAAAAAGCACTCAAAAAGGAGCTGCGCCGCAGCGGTATGGTGCTCGAGGACCCGGCGGTCCTGCAGGCGATGGAGCACAGCGCGCTCGAATCGCCGTGTTACCTGCCCATCGCGGTGAAAAGGGACGGCGCGGTGACGGGAAGCCTTGCTTCTGCCGAGCAGCTCGGAAAGCTCTCGAAATACGTCGACCATATTTTACATGAAATCACGCAGGAGGTCTTCGCGGGCAACATCGACGCCGACCCCTACGCGCGCACGCCGCAGCAGTCGGCCTGCACATACTGCGAGTTCGCGAGCGCGTGCCACTTTGAAAACGGCTGCGGCAGTGACCGTATGGAATACATCAAAGCGACGAAAAACGACGAATTCTGGCAGTACATCGACGAGGTGAACGGAGAGGGGGCGCACGAAAATGGCTGAAAAGCTGACAAACGAACAGCAAGCGGCGGTGGACAGCCGCGAGCGCAGTCTGCTCGTCTCCGCGGCGGCTGGATCTGGCAAGACGAAGGTGCTCGTCGAGAGGCTCTTTTCCTACGTAGAGCGCGAGGGCGCGAATCTCGACGATTTCCTCATCATTACCTACACGCGCGCCGCGGCGAGCGAGCTGCGCGGCAAGATCGCGAAGGCGCTCACCGAGCGCATGGAGCGCGACCCCGGCAACTACCACCTGCGGCAGCAGATGCTGCGCGTCTACCGTGCGGACATCAAGACGGTGGACGCCTTCTGCACCGCGCTTTTGCGCGAAAACTGCCATCTGCTCGGCGAGGACGCGCGCGGGCACGCGCTGCGGCCCGATTTCCGCGTGCTGGACGAGAACGAAGCGCAGGTGCTGCGCGAGCGCGTGCTCGCGCGCACGCTGGACGATTTTTACGACTGTCTGACGCCCGGAGGCACACTGCTCGCCGACACGCTCGGCGCGGGGCGCGACGACAGCGCGCTTGAGGACTTAGTGCTCGAGCTGCACGCAAAGCTGCAGGCGCAGCCGTATGAGGACAAATGGCTCGAGGCGCAGCGCGCGTTTTGGCGCGCCGTGCCGGATAAGATCGAGGACACGCCCTATGGAAAAATTCTGCTCAATGAGGTGCGGCGCAAGGCGCGCCACTGCAAAAACCTTTTGCAGCGCGCGGCGCAGGAGATGTGCGCGAATGACACGCTGAACCAGAAGTATGCGCCCGCGTTCCTCGACGCGTCCTACCAGCTTGAAGCGCTGGAGGGGAAGACCGCAGAGGGCTGGGACGCCGCGCGCGGCGTGACCATCGCGTTTCCGCGTCTCGCCGCGGTGAAGGACAGCGACGGCGGCGAGATGAAAGCGCGCATGAAAAGCCTGTGGGACAACTGCAAGGAGACCGTCAAGGGCTTTGCCGAGATTTTTTCCGCCTCGTCCGACGAGGCGGTGGAGGACCTGCGCACGATGGCGAGCGCAATGCTCGCGCTCATCGACCTGACGGCGGACTTTTCCCGCCAGTACAACGAGGAAAAACGGCGGCGGAATTCTGCTGACTTCTCCGATCAGGAGCACGAGGCCATCCGCCTTCTCATCGGAGAGGACGGCGCGCCGACAGAGCTTGCGCGCATCGTCAGCGCGCGCTACCGCGAGATCATGGTGGACGAGTATCAGGACACCAACGAGGTGCAGAACCGCATTTTTGACGCAATTTCTTGTAAAGGAGAAAACCTTTTCACTGTTGGCGATGTCAAGCAGAGCATCTATCGCTTCCGCCTAGCCGACCCGCGTATTTTTTTGCAGCATTATAACACCTGGCCGCCGCTTGAGGACGCAGAGGAGCACGACAGCGCGAAGCTGCTGCTCTCGCGCAACTTCCGTTCGCGCAAAGAAGTGCTGGACGCGACGAATTTTATCTTCTGCAATATTCTTTCCGAGGAAATGGGTGAGCTCGACTACGGTGCGGATGAAATGCTGCGCCTCGGCGCGAATTATGTCGAATCGAGCGCGTGCGGCGCGGAGTTCCATCTGCTCGATCTGCCGACGCAGACGGGCGAGCAGCGCGTGCGCGCGAGCGAGGCTGAGGCCGCGTTCGTCGCGGACTATATCAGCAATATGCTGACAAGTGAATTTCCTATACAGGATGACAAAACAAAAGAGCTGCGGCCCGTGTGCGAGGAGGACATCGTCATATTGATGCGCTCGCCGAGCACGCGCCTTTTGGACTATCGCCGCGCGCTGGAGGCGCGCGGCCTCCACTGCGCCGCTGACGCGGGCGAGGACTTTTTTGCCTCGATGGAGATCGCAGTGCTGTTCGCGCTCTTGCAGGTCATCGACAATCCGCGGCAGGACGTGCCGCTCATTGCCGTGCTGCGCTCTCCGCTCTTCGGCTTTACACCCGATGAGCTCGCGGCGATCCGCGCGCGGCAGCGCACGGGTGACTTTTACGATGCGCTGCTTTTGAGTGAGGACATCCACAGCGTAGAATTCCTCAGTACGTTGGACGCTTTGCGCAACAGCGCGGCGCACCTGAGCGTGCGCGAGCTGCTGAGTGAAATTTACCGCCGGTGCAATGTGCTCGGCATCTTCGGCGCGATGCGCCGTGGGGCGGAGCGCAAGGAAAATCTGCTCGCGTTTTTGGAACTCAGCGAAGACTACGCGCGCTCGGGGCGGCAGGGGCTTTTCGATTTTGTGCGCACGCTGCGCGAGCAGCTTGCCGAAGGCGAGGCGGGTTCGATGCAGACCGCGCACGCCTCTACGGGCGTTCGTATCATGTCGATCCACAAGTCAAAGGGCCTCGAATTTCCGGTCGTGATCCTCTCGGACCTCGCGCGTCGCTTCAGCAATATGGACTTTTTGAGTTCGGTGCTCGTGCATCCGCAGCTCGGGCTGGGGCCGGTGTGCGTGGACACGCAAAGGCACATCCAGTACCCGACGGTCGCACGGCAGGCGCTCGAGCGCACGCTGCGGCGCGAGGCGAAGGCCGAGGAGCTGCGTGTGCTGTACGTTGCGATGACGCGCGCGAAGGAAAAGCTCGTCATGGTGCACACGCAGGCAAACGCGAAAAGCCGCGTCGCCGACCTTCTGGCGCTGAGCGATTGTCCTGTGCTGCCAGAGGCTGTGGACAGCGGCAAGTGCATGGGCGACTGGATCATGCTGCCGCTTTTGCAGCGCAGCGAAGCGGCGTCCCTGCGCGAGCTTGCGGGGCAGAGCGGCGAGGGACGCTTCTATGCTGACGAAACGCCGTGGACGGTGCGTGTGCACGACGGTTTGAGCTTTGTGACGCCGCAGCAGCGGCCTGATGACGCGCCAGTGGATGCCGCGCCGCCGAAGGATGAGCTGCCGGTGGACTTCGCCGCGCTGTCGTACCGCTACCCCTACGCGGGGCAGACGGCCTTTCCCGCCAAGCTGACGGCCACGCAGCTCAAGGGCCGCGCGCTGGACGAGGAGATCTCTGAGAACACGACGCTGCCGCCGCGGCTGCGCAGCCTATATAAACCAAAATTCCTTGCGGGCGAAACGACGCTCACGGGTGCGGAGCGGGGCACGGCGCTGCACCTTGTGATGCAGGACCTTGACTTTTTCTGCGAAGCAAGCGAGCAGAGCGTGCGTGAGCAGGTCGAAAAGCTCAGAGCGCAGCGCAAGCTGACCGACGAGCAGGCAAGCGCCGTCGATGTGCGCGCGATCGTCCGATTTTTGCGAAGTGATCTTGCCGCGCGCATTCGCAAGAATACGCAGACGGTGCGGCGCGAGTACCGCTTCTCGCTGCTGCGGCCGGTGCGGGACTTTGCCACGCTGGACGCCGACGACGCGGTGCTGCTGCAGGGCGTGGTAGACTGCTTTTTTGAAGAGGACGGCGAGCTTGTGGTCGTGGACTTCAAGACTGACCGCATCGGAAGAACACAGATCGAAGAACGAGCTGAGCACTACCGCCCTCAGCTCGAGGCATACTCCATGGCCCTTATGCGCGTGATGGGCAAAAAGGTCAGGGAAAAGGTGCTGTATTTCTTCTCGGTCGGCGAAGAAAAGGTGCTGTGAATACATAAAAACACCCTCCGCGGGAAATCCGCGGAGGGTGTTTTACAAGATTTGCTCACACGATAAAATGCTCTAAGATCAGCACTGTCGCGCAGCAGACGAGCGAGACGGGGAGAAGTCCCAGTCCGCACCAGGCGGCGACGATGCCGATGACCATGGCCGCCGCGCCCGCGATGGGCGACTGCGTGGCGTTCATGATGGCGGGGAACGTCATCACCGCGAGCGTGACGTAGGGCACGTAGAAGAGAAACGAGCGCAGGAAAGGATTCTGGATCGGCTTGCGGATCAGCGTGAGCGGCAGGACGCGGATGAGATAGGTCGTGGCCGCCATGACGAAAAGATATAAATACGTTTTCATGCGACGAGATCATCCTCCTTGTGCGGGAACAGAATGGCGGCGGCAGCAGAGATCACGATGGTCAAGACCAGGATGCGCATGCCCTCGGACAGCTCGCGCGTGAACGGCAAAACGCTTGCAAGAAGCGAGCAGAGAAAGCTCACGCCGATGCAGCCGAGCACGGTGCGGTTCTGCCTGCCGACGGGGATGATGATGGCGAGAAACATGCCGAACAGCATCACGGAGCAACCGCTGACGGCCCAGACGGGCATGAGATTCCCCATCAGCACGCCGAGCACGGTGCCGATGCTCCAGCCCGGCATGGCCGCGCACATGGCACCGAAGTAATACCACACCTCAAGATACCCAGGCTGCGCGATGGCGAGGCCGAAGATCTCATCCGTCAGGTCATAGGCGATGAGGAGCCGCCAGGGAAGCGGCGTATCGGGCGAGAGACGCTGGCTGAGCGCACAGCTCATCAGAAGATAGCGCGCGTTGACGACCAGCATCATCAGCGCCATGGCCCAGAGGCCGGAGTCGGCGGCGATGATGGTGATGCCGCCGTATTCACCCGACGAGGCGTTGTTCAAAAAGCTCAGCAAAAAACCCTGAAAAATGCTCAGGTGCGCGTTGTGCGCGCTGATGCCGATGCCGAAGCTGACAGCAAAATAACCAAGCCCAATGGGGATGCCGTCGCGCAGTCCCCGCAGGAAATGTTTTTTCGACATAATTCTGATGTTCCTTTACTTTCAATCATCCGTACGCAAGGCGCATAAATGCCATTATACGACTGAAAACGGCAGAAGTAAAGAGAAATTGCATAACGAGCGTTAAAAAATTGACGATGAAATTAGGGGAAAGTGCTAAGGAAGAGAAAAGCACGGAGAGGATCAAAAATTTCTCTTGCAATTTGACACAAAGCGTGGTAATATCCTATATGGCTTTTTTAGAAAAGTACATTTGGATCAGAAAGAGGTGAACACGAGCAATGAAGGAAGGAATCCATCCCAATTATCAGCAGACTACTATTACTTGCGCCTGCGGTAATGTGATTGAGACAGGTTCCACCAAGCAGAATATCAAGGTGGAAGTGTGCTCTAAGTGTCACCCCTTCTTCACTGGCAAGCAGAAGCTGGTCGATACCGGCGGCCGCGTTGCCAAGTTCAACAAGAAGTTCGGCCTGAACTAATTCAATCACAAAAGCAGCTCTGCTACGGCAGAGCTGCTTTTTTCTGCTTTTTTGGAACGCTCAGTTTTGCCCGTCGGGATATTCGACGATGAAGGGGAGCGGCTCAAGGGCCTGATCAAGATAATTTGTCTCCTCATAATAGTCGCTGCCGCCTGCAATGGTTTGCACCTGAAGAAGACGGACGCGCAGAACGGCACCGTCGGACAGTTCGACGATCATCTCGCAGATGAGTGGAGAGTCGGTGATTCTGATGCAGAGGTCAAGCGCATTCTCATCAATGGGATAGCGGATGAAGTACGAGGTACCAAGGTCTCGTGCTGCAGTTGCCTCAGCGGTATCACTGAGGTCGTTGACAGGGTAGGCCTCTTCCACAGATGAAACAGGAACAGCTTCGAGAGGTACAGTTGAGATCAGCTTGCCGTTGCGCGTGTTTTCAAGCCGCATGGTGCGGATGTCGCGGTCGTCGTAGACGCCAAGGGTAAAGCTGCCGAATCGGTAATCCACACCCTTTTCAAAGGAAAGTTGATAGGTGAGCGGCGAACCGGAGTCTCGGCGCATATAGGAAAATGGTGGATTAAAACTGTAGAGGACAGGGGAATTCTGAGTTTTAAGGTTGTAGATCGTATCAAGCTCTTCTGACTGTGTTTCGCCGTGGGTCTTGAAATTGACACTGACGCTGAGCTCATCGCTCAGCGGTACGGTCACTTCGCCGTGCAGATAGCCGAAGCTGTCCTGTTTAAGATCGGCGGTGCGGGTCGGCGGACTGTCGCTCGTGTAGGATGAGCTGCTGCGGTCAGTCACAAGGAGAGAGACAGCCGTATTTTCGCCGATCGTCTTCGGCAACAGAGAGAAGGCGAGCGTGCACTCCTGCTTTTTAAGATCGACCTTTGTGACCTCATAGCTGAACTGCGAGAGCAGGCTCGACTCGCGCTCCAGAATGTCCGAGACGTTGCTGCTGATGCCTGCGATCTGGTTCGAGAGGTTATTCTGCACGTTGTAGAGCTGGCTGCGAAGGTCATTTACTTGCGTGCTGAGCGTGTTGATGCGGTTGTTGTAATGCACGCCGACGGCGATGAGCGCGGCGAGCGCCACGGCCGCACCGCCGATGATCTTCTTGTGCTGTATGCAGAAATCGCGGAAGCTCAGCTTTTCCGCGGGAGCTTTTTCGGCGTTGCTTTGAACCGGCGATTCGGCGGCATCCTGCTCGGGTTTGGCATGCTCCAGACTGAGCAGCTCGTCGACGGAAACGGAGTAGAGCTTAGAGAGTTCGATGAGCTTGCCAAGCTCCGGCTGCGTGGCGCCGCTCTCCCATTTGGAGACGGCTTGGCGCGAGACACCGAGCTTCTCCGCCAGCTCCTCCTGCGACATGCCGCTCGCGCGGCGCAGTTCGTAGAGCTTTTCATATAGTTCCATGAAAGGTTCCTCCTTGGGGAAATGTTGCTGCGTTCGACGCCGTGCACTGCGCCTTTGCAGGAAAAGCATAGCAGGAAAACGGGAGAAAACACCACCAACTGGGCGTTTCTTTTTGTCAACCTGAGGTTGCGTCCACCCTATTTTCACATGAAAGGGGCGGAAATGTCAATGAAAAGCGTTTTTGCCTTTTCTTTTGGCGGAAAATACACTATAATAAAAATGATTTGTACAGCGCCGATTTCGGCGCGATAAGGAGAATCTATGGAAGAATTGAAAGAGAACAACGCGCCGCGCGACAGGGCGATTTTAGTCGGCCTTTCGTCGCCGCGGCTCGATCGAAAAGAGAATGCCGACGAGGAGAGCCTTGAAGAGCTCGGTGCGCTCGTCGAAACGGCGGGCGGCGTCAGCGTCGGCGTGGTTTTACAAACGCTGCCGTCGCCGAACCCGCACACATTCATCGGCGAGGGCAAGGTGGACGAGATCTGCGAGCTGGTAAAGTCGCAGGAGGCGACAATGGTCATCTTCGACAATGACCTCTCGCCCTCGCAGATGCGCGTTCTGTGCGAAGAATTCGGCGTGCAGGTGCTCGACCGCAGCGGCCTCATTCTCGATATCTTCGCCCAGCGGGCGAAGACAAAAGAGGGCCGGCTTCAGGTCGAGCTTGCGCAGTATCAGTACCTGCTGCCGCGCCTGATCGGTATGTGGACGCATCTGGAGCGTCAGGCGGGCACGTCGGGCAAGGGCCCCATCGGCTCGAAGGGCCCCGGCGAAACGCAGCTTGAGACCGACCGCCGCCACATCCACAGAAAGATCGACAAGCTGAAGGCGGACCTTGAAGAGGTGCGCCGCGTGCGCGCCACGCAGCGCGACCGCCGCAGCAAGAATGAAATTCCCGTCGTCGCCATCGTCGGCTACACGAACGCGGGAAAGTCGACGCTTTTGAACGCGCTGACCGGCGCGGGCATTCCCGCGAATAACCGCCTGTTTGACACGCTAGACACGACGACGCGCCTTCTCACGGTGTCCGACACGCTGGATGTCGTGATCTCCGACACGGTCGGCTTTATCCGCAAGCTGCCGCACCAGCTCGTCGAGGCCTTCAAGGCAACGCTCGAGGAACTCGAATACGCCGACCTTCTGCTGCACGTCATCGACATTTCCGACCCGCACTGGCTTGAGCAGGCGCAGATCGTGGACGAGCTGATCGAAGAGCTCGGCGCGCAGCAAATTCCCTGCCTGCGCGTTTACAACAAGTCCGACCTCTACTTCGGCGATATCCGCCCGCACGGGGAGGACAGCGTCAACATCAGCGCCAAGACCGGCGAGGGCGTGGATGAGCTGCTTGCGCGCATCGACAAGCTCCTCGACAAGGGCACGCGCCGCGTGACGATCCACCTGCCCTATGACAAGGGCGGGCTGCTCGATATGCTCTACCGCGAGGCGAAGGTCGAATCCGTCGAATATGGCGAGACCATCGATATCGTGGCCACCTGCGTGCCGCGCGTTATCGGCCAGGTCAAGGACTATATCGAGGGCTACCGCGAGCCGAAGGAGGACTGGGAGGAATGACGTTTGAAACGACGCGCCTTCTCCTGCGTCCGTGGTGCGAGAGCGACGCGGAGAGCTGCTATCGCTACGCGAGGGATCCGTTTGTCGGCCCCGCCGCAGGCTGGCCGGCGCATACGAGCGTGGAGAACTCCCGCGAGATCATCCGAACCGTCCTCTCGGAGCCGGACACGTTTGCAGTCATTTTGAAGGAACGGCCAGACGAGCCTGTCGGCTCCATCGGCGTGTTTCCGACGGAAGCGCCGGAAATCGGGAGTGAGCCGGAAATCGGCTATTGGATCGGCCGCCCGTTCTGGGGTCAGGGGCTTATCCCTGAAGCCGTGCGCGAGCTGCTGAGGTACTGCTTTGAGGATAAAGGCGCACAGCGGGTCTGGTGTTCGCACTATGCTGGCAATGAAAAGTCAAAGCGCGTGATCGAAAAGTGTGGCTTTTCTTATCAGCTGACCTGTGAAAGGCCGGCGCTTGTGGACGATGCGCTGCGGCCGACGCTTTTTTACGTTCTCACGAAAGAAAAGTGGGAGAAAACCCGCTGAAAGGAACCTTGAAACCATGACAGAGTACCTTGTCCCATACGAGAGCGCGGAGAGCGAGTTTGAAGAAAAGCGCTCGCGCTTCATCAGCCACGTTTTCCTTGTGGAGAGCGAGGCGGAGGCCCGCGCGCGCATCGACGAGATGAAAAAGAAATACTACGACGCGCGCCACAATTGCTGGTGCTTCGTCCTGCACGACGGCACCGTTCGCTACGGCGACGACGGCGAGCCGCAGGGCACGGCGGGCCAGCCGATGCTGAACGTCTTCCAGCGCGAAAACGTCGAAAACGTCGTGTGCATCGTGACGCGCTACTTCGGCGGGATTCTGCTTGGCGCGGGCGGGCTGACGCGCGCCTACGCCAAGGCGGCGAAGGACGCGCTTGACGCAGCGGGCAAGGCGCGGATGCAGCCGTTTTCCGTGCTGCTGCTCGAATGCCCGTATCCGATGTTCGAGCGCATAAAGCTGCTGATCGAGGGGCACGAGGGCAGGATCGAGTCGAGCGATTACGGCGCTGCCGTGACGCTTACGTTTCTTCTGCCCGTGCAGAAGACGGCGGACTTTTCCGCCGCGCTCACGGAGCTCTCCGGCGGGCAGATGAGCGCGGAAGAGGTCGAGCAGCGCTTTCTGCCCGGCGCAAGGGAGTGACGGCATGAGTTTGCGAAGAAAAATCTACGAGGTCATCGAGGTCGCGGACAAGGACGACCGCGACAGTCTCATTTACGACCGCTTCATGCTCGTGTGCATCGCGGCGAGCATCGTGCCGCTGTGCTTCAAGGAGACGAATGCGCTGTTTATATGGCTCGACCGCGCAACGGTCACGGTGTTCATCGTGGACTATCTGCTGCGCTGGTGGACGGCGGACCTAAAGTACGAAAAGAGCGGGAAATGGGCGTTTTTGCGCTATCCGTTCAGCTTTTTCGGTATTGTAGACCTGCTGTCCATCCTGCCGTCGCTGACGATGCTGTCGTCGGGGTTCAAGCTGTTTAGGCTTTTCCGCCTCAACAAAGCGCTCAAGGCGCTCAAATTCCTGCGCTACTCACACAGCTTTGAACTTATTTTGAATGTCATCAAGCGCGAGAAACGAGCGCTCGCGGCGGTGTGCGTGCTGGCGGGCGGGTATATCGCGCTGTCGGCGCTCATCATGTTTCAGGTGGAGCCCGACAGCTTTGACACGTTTTTCGACGCCATCTACTGGGCGGTCGTCACGCTGACGACCGTCGGCTACGGCGACATCTATCCGACGAGCGAGATCGGCCGCATCGTGAGCATGACGTCGTCGTTCATGGGAATCGCCATCGTTGCGCTGCCCACCGGTATCATTACGGCTGGCTACATGCGCGAGCTCAGCCGTGAAAAGTGGGACTAAATAGAGAGGGCAGAACCATGGAGATCAGAACAGCAACGATGAACGATCTGGACGCGGTCGCGGCAGTGGAAGCCGAGTGCTTTCCCGTGGCCGAGGCAGCGACAAAAGAGGAATTCGCCGAGCGAATCAGATACTACGGCGACCACTTCTGGCTGATGTTCGAGGGCGGTAAGCTCATCGCGTTTCTCGATGGCTTTGTAACGGACGAGCCCGACCTGACCGACGAAATGTACGCGAAAGCATCCATGCACGACGAAAATGGCGCGTGGCAGATGCTCTTCGGTCTGAACACCTTGCCGGAGTACCGGAAAAACGGCTACGCGGGCGAACTGCTCCACCGTGCCGTTGAGGATGCGAGAAAGCAGGGGAGAAAGGGTGCAGTCCTGACCTGCAAACAGCGGCTCGTCGACTACTACGCGAAGTCCTGCTTTGTCGACGAGGGCGTGACAGACAAGTCCGTGCACGGCGGCGTTGTCTGGCACCAGATGCGCATCACATTTTGATCGAGACTGACAGAAAAAGGGAGCACGCTTGCGCGTGCTCCCTTTTTGCGATTTTTATTGCTTTCCTGCGAGGTAGTAGTCGCTTTGGCCCGGATGGTAGAACGGGCAGGCGGTCAGCTTGCCGCGCAGGAACGACGCCATCTCGTCCTCATCGAGTTGCTCGTCACAGTAGTAGCTGTCGGACTCTTCATCGTAGCTGTAATAAACGCAGTCCTCGCACAGGCTGATGGACATGAGATCATCTCCCGAAAGAAATTAGTGCTGATACTCGAATTCGAGCTCGTACATGCTGACGATGTCGCCGTCCTTGATGCCAAGGTCCTCAAGCTGCTGGAAAACGCCGTTTTCTCGCAGCATCTTATCAAAGAACATCCGGCTCTCGTAGTCACCGAAGTTGACGTTGCTCATAAGGCGTTCAAGCCACTTGCCCTCGACAATGTAGGTGTTGTCCTCGACGGTGATCTTGAGCGGCTCGCTCGCGTCGATCTTCACGGGCTTGGGAACGTACTCGGGCTCATAGACCGTGACGGGCGGGAGTGTGGAGAGCTTTTCGGCGATCTTGAGCACGAGCTCGCGCGTGCCGGTGTGCGACGCGGCGGACAGGGCGAAGAGGGGATAGCCGAGCGGCTCGACATGCGCGCGCAGCTTTTCGAGCAGGCTCTCGTCCTCCATGATGTCGGTCTTGTTCGCGACGACGATCTGCGGGCGGGTGGCAAGGTCGGGGGAATACTGCGAGAGCTCTGCGTTGATGGCGTCAAAGTCCTCGACCGGGTCGCGGCCCTCGCTGCCCGACACGTCGACGACATGAACGAGCAGGCGGCAGCGGTCGATATGGCGCAGGAAGTCGTGACCAAGGCCCGCGCCCTCGGCTGCGCCCTCGATGATGCCGGGGATGTCGGCCATGACGAACGAAACGCCCTCGTCGACGTACACGACGCCGAGGTTGGGGTAGAGCGTGGTGAAGTGGTAGTTTGCAATCTTGGGGCGCGCCTTCGACACAACGGAAAGAAGCGTCGACTTGCCGACATTCGGGAAGCCGATGAGGCCGACGTCGGCCAGCAGCTTCAGCTCGAGCACGACATCGTGCTCCTCGCCCTCAAGGCCCGATTTGGCAAAACGGGGCGCCTGACGCGTCGGCGTTGCGAAATGCGCGTTGCCCCAGCCGCCCTTGCCGCCGCGGCAGAGGATGAACGGCTCGGAGTCGGACATATCCTTGATGATCTCGTTCGATTCCGCGTCGCGCACGACGGTGCCGCGCGGCACGCGGATCGTGAGATCCTTGCCCTGCTTGCCGAACTTGCGCGCGCCCTGACCGTCCATGCCGTTGTCGGCGACGTATTTGCGCTTGTAGCGAAAGTCCATCAGCGTGGACATGTTGTCGTCGACAACGAGGACGATGTTGCCGCCGTTGCCGCCGTCGCCGCCGTCGGGGCCGCCCGCGGAGACGTACTTTTCGCGGTGGAACGCCACCGCGCCGTTGCCGCCCTTGCCCGCGCGGCAGAAGATGCGCGCCTTATCAATAAAAGATGCTGCCATGTTGGCACCTCCTTGGATTCTTGTTATTCCTGAACAAATAGTTTATCCGTTTTTTGACGATTCGTCAAGAAAAACGGAACGTTTCACAAAAAAGAAAAAATCGAAAAAAGTTGGGAACTTTTTTGTGCTCCCTTTCGTCAAAGGAAAAGACACAACGGGAAAGGAAGCGGAAACCTTGAAAAGACTGCTTGCATTGATGATGGTCGTCGCCGTAACGGCGGCGCTTCTGGCCTGCACGAAGGGCGGGCGCGATAACGAAGACGGAAATGATACGCCTGACCCCGAACCGCAGTACGTCGGCGCGGACACGATGACGCTGCGCGTCGTGGGTGACGGAGAAGACGGCACACTCATTTTGGCAGGGGAGACGGAGGTCTATGCCCTGCCGATAGACGGCGTGACGCTGTATTTGGACGGCGGCAGTGTGTCCGCTTCCGAGATCGAGAGCGGCATGAGCGCCGAGGTCTGGTACACCGGCGGTGTGCAGGAGACATATCCCGCGAAGTTTGCGCAAGTGGTGGCCGTGTCCCTCTCGCGTGAGGAGAATGCGCAGTATGACCTCTGCGGCCTCTACTTGCAGGTGCTTGAGGACCTGTGGAACGAGGACGACGGGCTCAACGGCGGTGCGGAGGTCGTGAGCGTCGATCTGAGCAAGGCACCCGGCGGGCTGACCGCGGGCGAAAAGGCGGCGGTCGCCTATGTGTTCGCACAGAAGCACGGCGTGCAGGGCCTGACGATGACATTCGAAGAGCTGCGGGAGGAGGGCTATCTCACGGGCGAAAAGCTGGAGGGCGGCAGCACGGCCTATTCGTTCACGAACGGTCTGCTCTTCACCATCACGCCCGATGAAAGCGCGGAGGGGGAGAGCTTTTCGCTGCCGGTGGTCTGCTTCAGCGCTGAAAAGTGGCGCTCGCCGCTCGGCGCGTATTACTTTACGAAGTGTACGGCCTCCCGCGGCGATAACGGCTGGGAATACACCGTCGGCGCGGAAGCGATCTCTTAAATTACAGCAGGTTCTTTAATTTGAGCAGCGAATCGACGATCTGGTCGGCCTCGCAGCGCTCCGGAACGGGGCGGTGCGTGTGGTTGTACCAGATCGTTTTCATGCCCGCGTTTTTGCCGCCGGTGATGTCGGCGGTCAGCGAGTCGCCAATCATCACGCACTCGTCCGCGGCAACATCGGGAAGAAAAGCGCGGCATGCATCGAAAAACGCCTTTTCGGGCTTGCGGTAGCCGAGTGACTCTGAAACGAACACATGGTCAAAATAGGGGAGAAGCCCCGCCATTTCAAGCCGGTTGAGCTGCTGGTCGTGGAAGGCATTGCTCGCCGCGCAGAGGATATATTTTTTCTTGAGGTAGCGGCAGATCTCGTCCGCGCCGTCGACGGGAATGGCCGTCTCGTAGAGGAGGTCCAAAAACCGCTTTTCAAACGCGGCGCCGTCAGCCTGGATGCCGAGAGCATCGAAGATGCGGTTCCAGCGGAACTGAAAAAGCTGCTGCGTTGTGAGCTCGCCGCGCTCGATCATGAGCCAGAGGCCGTCATTGATGCGCGTGAACGTCGCGTAAGTGGAATCGTCATAGGGGAGACCCCATTCGGCAAAGCCGATGCGCATGGCCTGCTCGGCGCATTTGCCGAAGTCGAGCAGCGTGTCGTCGATATCCATCAAAACTGCCTTGAGCATGAAAAGTGACCTCCTGCGGAAGAGATAAAGAAAAGAGCCCCGAGCATTCGCTCGAGGCTCTTCATTGTGCAATTACTCAGCGGGGTAAACAGAAGCCTGCTTACGATCCTTGCCGAGACGCTCGAAACGGAGCACGCCGCTCTCCTTGGCGTAGAGAGTATCGTCAGAGCCGATACCGACGTTGACGCCCGGATGGATGTGGGTGCCGCGCTGGCGCACAAGAATGTTGCCGGCGAGAACGAACTGACCGTCAGCGCGCTTGGGGCCAAGGCGCTTGGCGTTAGAGTCGCGGCCGTTCTTCGTGGAGCCGCCGCCCTTCTTGTGGGCGAAAAACTGAAGACCGATGTTCAGCATGGTGATTTGCCATCCTTTCTGTAAGATGATCGGAACAGGGGGCTTACGCCTCCATGACTTCGATATTATCCGGATATTCGCTGTGCAGCTCGGAAAAGAGCAGCATCAAACCCGTTAAAAGAGCCTGACAGGTGCTCTCGTTCGTGGCGGACAGACCGCCGGGGAGCCGGAATTCCACAGCGCCGGAGCGTTCATGGACCTTGACGGAAGCGGCGAGGCCTAAAACATCGTTCACGGTGCTTTCCACAAGGCGGACCGCACTTGTGACTGCCGCGCAGACGATATCGCTGCCCTCTTCGCTGTAACCGCTGTGGCCCTTAGCATCAAAACCGATGATGCGCTTCCCCTCAGTGAGGAATGTAACAGTGGTCATGCCTTAGACGGAGATCTTGCCGATCTCAACCTTGGTATAAGGCTGACGATGACCCTGACGCTTGTGATAGCCCTTCTTGGCCTTGTACTTGTAGACACGGACCTTCTTGCCCTTGCCGTTCTTAACGACAGTGGCCTCCACCTTCGCGCCCTCCACCACGGGAGTGCCGAACTTGGTGTTTTCGCCGTCAACGATCGCCAAAACCTGATCGAAGGTAACGGCGTCGCCCGCCTCGACGGGGAGCTTCTCAATGAACAGGGTGTCGCCCTCGTTCACAACATACTGCTTACCGCCGGTAACGATGATCGCTTGCATTGCTTGCACCTCTTTCCTTAATTACGGACTCGCTGTCGGGGGCGTTCGAAAAGTCTCGAAACCTTCCGAAACTTTAAGCCCATTCAAAGCGGCTGTTCAAGTATAACTTCTGACTTTGAAAAAGTCAATAGGTTTTTGGAAAATTCTCTGTGCGGTTTTGCTCAGGTGCAAAGTGAGTCGCGGCACGTGTGCCGCGAGGAAGCAGCGCCAAAAGCGCTGCACGGGTCAAAGGGGATATTCTCTTTCGCAAAAGAGAATATCCCCTTTGGAACCCTAAGAGAAAGACTTTGTATTGTCAGATTGCAGCTTGAAGAACTGCACGCGCTGCGCAATCAGGTGCCTGCTTGATGATGTATCTAAACGATTTGACTTTCTTCTATCTTCGCTGTCGCTTTGCCTGCGTGTCGTTAGCCTTACGCAATCTCCGTCTACTTCGGATTTGCACAAACTTGCTATTGCCTGCCAAGGCGGCATTGCTGTGCTCGCCGCAGTACGCATTACCAAGACGATATGTATTGCCGATAGTAGGTGATTAGGCTGCACAAAAACAAGATGAGCAGAGCGGCAGCGGGTAGTAGAAGTAGGCCAAGTCGTATAGCAACACCAAACGCGGCAACGCCGCGCGCAGGTATTCTCATTCCGGAGGCACAAGGGCCATTCAAGCCTGAGACTGCCGATCAAAACCTTTCTCTTGGGGGTTCAAGGGGGCCATTCTCTTTTGCGAAAGAGAATGGCCCCCTTGTCCGCGTCCCCCTGCGCGGCGCGGGGAACAAGGAGCAGCGCTTTGCGCTGTAGAAATGCAATTTTGCATACTTTTCACCGCGCGGTAAACAATAACTCCGCAAGTTTTATTTGGAAGGAGAGCATTTCAATATGGAAAAGCGAAAAGAATTCTGGCGCGCGCTGCCGTTTGTGATGGCGCTGCTGCTGCTCACCCTCGTGCCGGCGCAGAGCGCGTCGGCGCTGTTCGGCAAGGGAAAAGAGGAGGCGAAAGCTGTCGACGGCGCGCCGGTGGCAGAGAACATGGAGATCAAGGTCTACCGCGGCGTCGCGTATGAGGGCGAATTCCGCGCGGTGGACAACGAGGGCGACGAGATGACCTTTGCCATCGCGCAGGAGCCGAAAAAGGGCATGGTCGCGCTGACGGAGGACGGCCTCGGCTTTGTCTACACGCCGGGCGGCAAGCTGGGGACGGACAGCTTCACCTACACGGCGATCGACGCCTACGGCAACATCTCGCTGCCCGCGACGGTGAGCATCACAATCGAAAAGGCAAATAGCGGCGTCTGCTACGCTGATATGGGCGGCAGCCGTGCGCATACGGCGGCGGTCGATCTTGCCGAGCACGGTGTGTTTGTGGGCGCGAAGATCGGGGACAGCTATTTCTTTGAGCCCGAGCGCACGCTCTCACGTGGTGAATTTGTCGCGATGGCGCTCGCGGCGATGGATGTGAGCGCGGAGGATGTGCAGATGACTGGCTTCTGCGACGATGCGAGCATACCGACCTGGGCGAAGGGCTACGCCGTGAGCGCGCTGAATGCGGGCGTTGTGTCCGGCGTCAGCACGGCGGAGGGCGTTGCCTTTCGCGCGAATGACGCCATTACGCTCAATGAGGCCGCGGTCGTGCTGAACCGGCTGCTTCGCGTGACGGACGTAGACCTCTCGGACTACGATGTGCAGGACGCGGACAACGCCTGGTGCGCACAGGCGGTGGCGAATTTGCAGTCCGTCAGCGTGATCGAGAGTGGGCGTTTTTCCACTGACGAGATGCGCTCGGGCGTGACACGTGCGCAGGCGGCAGAGATCCTCAGCGCGGCGATGACGCTCAAGGACGGACGCGCGGGAAAGGGCGGACTGCTCTCCGGCATTTTCGGCTAAGGGCAAAAAGTGAGAAAAGCGAACAAAAGAGAGCGGTTTTCACGCCGCTCTCTTTTGCTTGTATTTGGGAAAAAGCTGTGGTAAAGTATAAATTAGTATAATATGGATAAACGGGGCGGCGACGTCTCTTTCAAAAATAAGGAGGAAAACGGTATGCGTATCGTTGTTTTAGCAGGTGGGCTGAGTATGGAGCGCAATGTGTCGCTCTCGAGCGGCAACAAGATCTGCCGCGCGCTGAGAGCGCGCGGACATCAGGCCATTCTGGTGGATATGTTCATGGGCTTTGAGGACTACGACGGTAAGCTCGAAGATGTTTTCGACGCACCGAACGGCTTCTGCGGCGACTATTCCGTCGCCGAGGCGGAGCCCGATCTCGCCGCTGTGCGCGCGAGCCGCAAGGACCAGAGCAAGAGCCTTTTCGGTCCCGGCGTGCTCGATGTGTGTGCCAAGGCGGACGTCGTATTTCTGGCGCTGCACGGCACCTGCGGCGAGGATGGCCGCGTGCAGGCGGCGTTCGACCTGCTCGGCATCCCGTACACGGGTGCGGGCTACTTATCGAGCGCCATTGCGATGGATAAGGACCTGACGAAGCGTCTTGTGTCGGAATATGTCATCACGCCGCAGTGGCGCACCGTGCGCTACACGGAAGGAGACATTGCGCGCCTTGTGTCGGAAACGAAGCTCCCTTGCGTCGTCAAGCCGGTCGCCAACGGCTCGTCTGTCGGCGTCTCCATCGCGCACACGGGCGCGGAGCTGAAGACGGCGCTCGAAGTGTGCCTGCAATTCGGCGCGCAGGTCGTGCTCGAACAGTACATCTCCGGCCGCGAGATCCAGGTTGGTATCATCGCGGGCAAGGCACTGCCCTCCATCGAAATTATCCCGAAGACGGGCTTTTATGACTACGCGAACAAGTATCAGGCCGGCGCGGCGGAGGAGATCTGCCCCTCGCCAATCCCCGAGGACTGGGAGATGCGCGTGCGCACCGCGACCGAGACGGTCTACCGCCTGATCGGCCTGAGCGTCTACTCCCGCGCGGACTTCATCGTCACGCCCGACGGCACGCCGTACTTTCTCGAGATCAACACGCTGCCCGGTATGACGAAGACGAGCCTCCTTCCGCAGGAGGCAGCGGCGGTCGGCATCGGCTATGAGGAGCTGTGCGAGAAGATCGTCGAAGAGTCGATGAAGCAGAGAAGAGGGCTGTAAATGGAGGCTATCACGGTAAAGGAACTGCTCGCGGCGGTGCACGGCGAGCTGCTGCAGGGCGAGGGGACGGCGAAGATCCTCGGCGTGAACACCGACAGCCGCACGGTCAAAGCGGGCGAGGTCTTCCTGCCGCTCGTCGGCGAGCGCTTCGACGGGCATGACTATATCGAAAAGGCGCTTTCCGCGGGCGCGGAGGGCTGTCTGTGCGCCCGCGTGCCGGAAACGCTGCTGCCCGGAAAGTTTTACATCAAGGTGCCTGACACGCTGCTTGCGCTCAAGGACTTGGCCGCGTGGTACCGTGCGCAGTTTTCTATCCCCTTTGTGCAGGTGACGGGCAGCGTCGGCAAGACGACAACAAAGGAAATGATCGCCTCGGTACTGGGCGTGAAGTTCCATACGCTCAAGACAGCGGTCAACTATAATAATGAGATCGGCACGCCGCAGACGTTGCTGGGGCTTTCCTCCAAGCATCAGGCGGCGGTCATCGAGACGGGCATGGACCGCGCGGGGCAGATCCGGTATCTTGGCGAGATGGTGAAGCCCGATATCGCCGTCATCACAAATGTCGGCGATATGCACATTGAATATCTCGGATCGCGCGAGAACATTCTGAAGGCCAAGTGCGAGATCTTTGAAAACCTCAAAAAAGACGGCCTCGCCGTCTTAAACGGCGACGACGAGCTTTTGAACACCGTCTCTCTGCCGCAGAAAACGTTGCGCTGCGGCCTGTCCGAGCACTGCGATGTCCGCGTCAGCGAGGTCGAAGACCTTGGCATCGACGGCATTCGCTGCGTCGTGACGACGGCAAAGGAGCGTTACGCGCTCTCCATCCCCGTGCCGGGAAAGCACATGGTCTACTCCGCGGCGATGGCCGCGGCCATCGGCGAGTACCTTGGCGAGACAAAAGAGGAGATCGAGCGCGGCGCTGCGGCCTACGAGCCCGCGGGCTCACGCATGCACGTCATCACGTTCTCTGAAAACCGCCGCCTGCTCGACGACTGCTACAACGCGGGTCCGCAGTCGATGGCGGCGTCGCTGCGCGTATTGGGCGCGAGCGGCGGCAAAAAGGCTGCCGTCATCGGCGATATGGCGGAGCTCGGCGAGCTCACCGAGCGTGCGCATAAGGAAATCGGAGAACTCACCAAAGAGCTCGGCATCGATACTGTCATCGCAATCGGTGCACGGGCAAAATACTTTACAGAAGGGAACCCCTCTGCGCAGTGGTTCAGGAGCGTGGACGAGGCGATGGGCGCCGTCAAGGCGGCGTTCACGGCGGAGACGGCGATGCTCGTTAAGGCCTCGCACTCCATGCACTTTGAGAAGATCGTAGAGGAACTGACCAAAGCATGATCGACATCAGTGTTACGGGACTCATCAAGTCCTTTGACCTCGAAAAGAAAATACTGGACGGTATCACCTTTCAGATCGACACGGGCGAGCGCGTGGGTCTTCTCGGCAAAAACGGCGCGGGCAAGACGACGCTCTTCCGCATCCTGACGGGCGAGCTCGACTACGACGCGGGCGAGGTGAGCATCGCCTCGGGCCGCAGGCTCGGTCTCATCTCACAGATCCCCGTGTATCCCGAGGGCTACACGGTCGAAGACGTGCTCAAGAGTGCGTTTTCGCGCATGCAGAGGATGGAGGACGAGATGAACGCCCTCTCCCAGCAGATGGCAAGCGGCGACGAGAGCGAAGAGACGCTGCGCCGCTACGGCGAGCTTTCGGCCAAGTTCGAGGGACTCGGCGGCTACGACACCGAGACGCCCATCAACAAGGTTGCCAACGGCCTTTCCATCCCGCCGGAGATGCGCGAGCGCCTGTTTGACACGCTCTCGGGCGGCGAAAAGACGCGCGTGAACCTCGGCCGCCTCATTTTGGAGGATACGGATATTTTACTTCTCGACGAGCCGACGAACCATTTGGACCTGCACGCCATCGAATGGCTGGAGCAGTATCTCTCGACGTTCAAGGGTACGGTCGTCGCCATCTCGCATGACCGCTACTTTTTGGACCGTACCATCACGCGCGTCATTGAGGTGCTCGACGGCAAGGCGGAGTTTTACAGCGGCAACTACAGCTTCTACGCGGTGGAAAAAGAGCGCCGCTACCTGGAAAAGATGCGCCAATACGAAAAGGAGCAGGCCAAGATTGCCCAGCTTGAAAAGAGCGCCGAGCAGCTGCGCATGTTTGCTTTCAAGGGCATGGACAAGACGTACCGCCGCGCGCTGTCGATGGAAAAGCGCATCGAGCGTATGCGCACGACGGACAAGCCGACGAAGGAACGGGCACTGAGCGCGCAGTTCAAGTCGCAGGAGTTCTACGGCGACGAGGTGTTTGCGCTCAAAAAGCTCAAAAAGAGCTTCGGCGACCGTGTGCTGTTCCACGACGTGGACTTGCAGGTGCGCGGCGGCGAGCGCATCGCGCTCATTGGCGACAACGGCACGGGCAAGTCGACGCTCATCAAGATGCTGATGGAAGAGGAATATCCCGACGAGGGCAAGATCAAGTTCGGCCCGTCGGTGCGCATCGCGTACCTGCCGCAGATCGTCGAATTCGACGTGCCGGAACGAAACTTGGTCGACACGATGCTCTACTCCAAGCGCAACATCACGCCGCAGAGCGCGCGCAACCGCCTGGCCGCGTTCCACTTCACGGGCGAGGACGTTTTTAAGAGCGTCAGCGTGCTCTCGGGCGGCGAGCTTTCGCGCCTCAAGCTCTGCATCCTGATGGATGAGGAAGTGAATCTCCTGATCCTCGACGAGCCGACGAACCACCTCGATATCGCGTCGCGCGAGTGGATCGAAGAGGCGGTGGAGAGCTACGACGGGACGCTCCTGTTCGTGAGCCACGACCGCTATTTCATCAACCGCTTTGCAACGCGTGTGTGGGAGCTTGAAAACGGCGTCATCACCGACTATCCGATGGGCTTTGCGCGCTACCGGCAGGTCAAGGCACTGGAGGCGCAGAACAAGATCGACCACACGCCAAAGGCTGTAAAGGAAAAGACGGTTACAGAAAAACCGAAGCCGAACCGCTCTGCCCAGCAGGCGCGGCGGCAGCTCACCATCTGTGAAAAGGAAATTTCCGCGCAGGAGACCGCCATCGCCGAGATCGAGCAGCGCCTCGAAGAGGCGGGCGGCGACTACGAGCGCTACAGCGAAATTTATAAGGAGAAGGAAGCCGCCGAGCAGAAGCTCAGCGAGCTGATGGAAAAGTGGGAAACGCTCGCCGAGCAGGCGGGCGAATGAGGAACATACCATGAAGAGACAGAAAAGACTGTGGACGGCGGCAGCAGCCTGTGCCGTGCTCGGCGCGACGTGCCGGGCCGTCCCGGGTGTGCGCTTTGCAGGACTGCTGTTCTGGTGCCTGACGGCGCTTTTGATCGTCTTTGCGATGCTCGAGCAGTACAAAGAGCATGCGTGGGCAAAGTGGGGAAAACGCGTTCTGCTCGCGCTCGTGTGCCTAGGGCTTGTCGCATTCGGGTATCTTGAATCGCTCGTTATTCGCGGCGCGCACACGGACGGGCGCGCGGAAGACGCGCAGTGCGTGGTTATTTTGGGCGCGGGCGTGAACGGCACGACGCCGTCGCTGATGCTCTCGTCGCGGCTGCAGGCGGCGCTTGACTTCATCGCGGACAAGCCGGACATCCCCATCATCTGCTCAGGCGGTCAGGGGCCGGGGGAGGATATCTCCGAGGCCGACTGCATGGCCGACTGGCTCATCGCCCACGGCGTGGACGAGAGCCGCATCTACCGCGAGGACCGATCGACCAGTACGCAGGAGAACTTTGCTTACAGCGAAGAGATCATGGCGGAGCTGGGGCTTGATGCGGGCGACACGTTCGCCTTTGTCACGAACGACTACCATATTTTTAGGGCGGGGCGCATCGCCGGAACAGATGCGGCCTGCGGCGTGGCGGCGACGCTGCCGCGCAGCGCCTATTACGATGCCTTACAGCTCAACTACTATGTGCGGGAGGCCTTTGCCACCGGTTGGCTCCTGCTGAGAGGAAACTGAGTATGAACGATAACATTTTATGCCTTTACTATTCCCGCACGGGAAACACGAAAAAAGCCATGGAGGAGGTCGCCGAGGCGCTGGACTGCGAATGTCTCGAAATTCGCGACAAGGTCGATCGCAGCGGCACGATGGGCTACCTTCGCTGCTGCTTTGACGCGATGCACAAGCGCACGAGTGCGGTTTCGCGACCGAAATGCCAGAAGCCGCTGTCGGACTACAAGCTCGTCATCCTCGGCACGCCCGTGTGGGCGGGCCGCTGTTCGAGCGTTATTCGCGGCTTTTTGAAGCGCCGCGGCTATGAGATCCAGAACGCGGCGTATCTCATCACGCACAAGAGCGAGCAGGACTATAAGGACGTCTTCCGCCAGATGGACCTCTATTTGCAGACGCCGCACGTGGCGGAGGTTTCGCTCTGCCCCGATTCCGCGGGCTACCACTTCTGGCGCGACCAGTTCATCAAGGCCTGCTCTGACTTTATCGCGGAGGACAAGGCCTGATGTGGGAAAAGCTCAAACAGCTCGCGCGCCGCTATGACGAGATCGGCGAGCTGCTCGAAGTGCCGGAAATTTACGCTGACCCAAAGAAGCTGCGCGCGCTCACGCGCGAGCAGAAGGAGCTTTCCGCCGTGGTGGAGACCTACCGCGCGTACCAGAAGTGCGAGGACGACATCGTGCAGGCGCTGGAGCTTGTATCCGATCCCGAGCTCAAGGACATGGCGCAGGAGGAATTGAACACTGCCAAGGCGGAAAAAGAGCGCCTTTTTGACGAGCTGCGCGTGCTGCTCCTGCCGCGCGACCCGAACGACGACAAAAACGTCATCGTCGAGATTCGCGGCGGCGTGGGCGGGGAGGAGAGCGCGCTTTTTGCCGCCGACCTCTACCGCATGTATGCGATGTACGCGGAAAAGCGGGGGTACCGCGTGGAGCTGCTCAACTACAACGACACGGAGCTCGGCGGCGTGAAAGAGGCCGACTTCATGGTCAATGGCGATGGGGCGTATTCGAGATTCAAGTTTGAATCCGGCGTCCACCGCGTCCAGCGCGTGCCGGAGACGGAGTCCGGCGGGCGCGTGCACACCTCGACCGCGACGGTCGCCGTGCTGCCGGAGATGGAGGAGGTCGACGTCGACCTCCGGCCCGAGGATATCGAAATGCAGGTCTACCGCGCTTCCGGTGCAGGCGGCCAGCACGTCAACAAGACGAGCTCTGCCGTGCGCCTCATCCACAAGCCGACGGGCATCGTCGTTTCGTGCCAGGAGGAGCGCTCCCAGCTCCAGAACCGCGCCAAGTGTATGGCGATGCTCGCGAGCAAGCTCTACGAGGCTGAGCGCGAGCGCGTGGAGGGTGCAATCACGAGCGAGCGCCGCGCGCAGGTCGGCAGCGGCATGCGCAACGAGCGCATCCGCACCTATAACTTCCCGCAAAACCGCGTGACTGACCACCGCCTGACGGGCGAGAACAAGAATTTCAACATCGACGCCGTGATGAACGGCGATTTAGACCCCATCATCGACGCGCTCACGATGCAGGAGCAGGCCGAAAAGCTGCGCGAGAGCACCGAGGGCTAAGAAAGAAGAGAGAACATTGGAGACAAAATGGTTTACCCTCCGCACGGTGGAGGATAAAGAGAGCATCGCGCAGGCGGCGGACATTCTGCGCCGCGGCGGGCTTCTGGCCATCCCGACGGAGACGGTCTACGGCCTCGGCGCGGACGGCCTGGACGAGACCGCCGTGCTGCACATTTTCGAGGCCAAGGGCCGCCCGCAGGACAACCCGCTCATCCTGCACATTCCGGATGCAAGCTGGCTTACGAGCTACTGCGAGGACGTGCCGGACGCGGCCTACAAGCTGGCCGAGCGCTTCTGGCCCGGCCCACTGACGATGATCTTAAAGAAAAAGCCCTGCGTGCCGCTGCGCACGACCGGCGGGCTCGAGACCGTCGGCATGAGATGTCCCGACCATGCGGTCACGCGCGCCATCATCGAAGCATCTGGCGTGCCGGTCGCCGCGCCGAGCGCGAACACCTCGGGCCGCCCGAGCTGCACGACGGCAGAGCACGTGCGCGAGGACATGTGGGGCAAGATCGACGGTATCGTCGACGGCGGCCCCTGTCAGGTGGGCGTGGAGTCGACGATCATCGACCTGACGGTCACGCCGCCGCAGCTGTTGCGCCCGGGCGGACTGCCGCTCGAGAGCCTGCGCGATGCGCTGGGCGAGGTGACGGTCGACAAGGCCGTGACGCAGAAGATGAATGACGGCGAAAAGCCGCGCGCCCCGGGCATGAAGTACCGCCACTATGCGCCTAAGGCCCCCGTCACGGTCGTGACCGGCGTAGCGAAGGCGAGCGCGCGCTATCTGCTCACACACGCGGGCGAGAAGTCCGGCATCATCTGCTTTGACGAGTTCACGCGGCTCTTCGACGGGCACATCGTCCACCCCCTCGGTGCGAGCGACGATAAGCGCGCGCAGGCGCAGCACGTCTTCGACGCGCTGCGGACGTTCGACGAGACGAATGTGGGCGAGATCTGGGCACAGTGTCCGGACAGTAAAGGCCTTGGCCTTGCCATCGGCAACCGCCTCAAAAAGGCCGCGGGCTTCCATGTGGAGGACGCGGACGACGGCAAGATCGTCATCGGCATCACCGGCGGCACGGGCGCGGGGAAGACGAGCCTTCTGCGTGCGCTTGAAAGAAAGGGCGCATGCGTGCTCGACTGCGACGCGGTCTATCACGAGATGTTAAAAGATGACGAGCCGCTGCTGCGCGCGCTGCGCGAGGCGTTCGGCGATGTCATTTTTCGGCAGGACGGCAGCGTGGACGTCCACGCCATCGGCCTGATCGTCTTCAAGGACAGAAAAAAGCTCGCTGAGCTCGACGCCATCGTGCACGAGCACATCCCGCGCGCGCTGGCGCAGAAAATGGCGGCGACGAACGCGGAGATCATCGGCCTCGATGCTATCAAGCTCATCGAGAGCGGCCTTGGCGCGATCTGCGACGCGACCGTCGCCGTAACGGCGCCTGAAGAGGTGCGGGTCAAGCGCATCATGGCGCGCGACAGCATCACCGAGGAGTATGCAAGGTCGCGCATCGCGGCACAGAAGGACGCGGACTATTTCCGCGCGCAGTGCGATTATGAATTTGTGAACGATCTGCCGACCGCTGAAAAGGCGGAACACGCGGCAGAGGTCTATATCAACACGATCATCAACAATTTGAAGGAGGAAACTGAGAGATGAGTGAAAAGAACAAGCTCGCTGAAAAACTGCTCTACGCCCCCAAGAATGGCTATGACCGCCTGAGCGCAGAGGATGAAAAAGCGATGGAGGCCTATTGCGAGGACTACAAGAAGTTCCTCAACAACGGCAAGACCGAGCGCCTTTGCGTGGAGTACTGCATCGAGCTGGCGGAAAAGAAGGGCTTCAAGGCCTACGAAGCGGGTATGAAGCTGAGCGCCGGCGACAAGGTCTACTTCAATAACCGCGGCAAGGGCATCATGCTCGCTGTCATCGGCAGCGAGGACCTGAGCCACGGCGCGAACATCGGCGCAGCGCACACCGACTCCCCGCGCCTCGACTTAAAGCCCCGCCCGCTTTACGAGGAGGCCGAGATGGCCTACTTCAAGACCCACCACTACGGCGGCATCCGCAAGTACCAGTGGGTGACGATCCCCCTCGAGCTGCACGGCGTCGTCGTGCTGCGCGACGGCTCGAAGGTCGACGTTCACATCGGCGGCAAGGAGGACGATCCCCAGTTCATCATCAACGACCTTTTACCGCACCTTGGCCGCGAGCAGGGCAAAAAGCCGCTCAACGAGGCCATCCCGAGCGAGAGCTTGAACGTGCTGCTCGGCGGAAAGCCGTTTGAAGATAAGGACTGCTCCGACCGTTTCAAGCTCGGCGTTCTCCAGTATTTGAACGCGCAGTACGGCATTACGGAGGAGGACTTCATCTCCGCCGAGCTCGAAGTCGTCCCCGCCGGCAAGGCGCGCGACATCGGCTTTGACCGCAGCTTCATCGCGTCCTACGGTCACGACGACCGCGTCTGCGCGTATGCAGAGCTTGCAGGTATTTTTGACGCTGTGTCCCCGAAGAAGACCGCGGTCTGCATCTTCGCGGACAAGGAGGAGATCGGCTCCGAGGGCGTGTCCGGTATGCTGTCTCAGGCGTTTGAGTGGTTCATGGGCGACATGTGCCGCACGCAGGGCGTCGCGCTTTCTGACTGCTTTGCCAACTCTTTCTGCCTGAGCGCAGATGTGACGGCGGCCTATGACCCGAACTTTGCCGACGTGTACGACAAGCGCAACTCCGCCTTCGTCAATTACGGCGTGGCGCTGTGCAAGTATACCGGCTCCGGCGGCAAGGGCGGCGCGAGCGACGCAAGCGCTGAGGTCGTTGGCAAGGTACGCAAGCTGATGAACGACAACGGTGTCTTCTGGCAGATGGCCGAGATGGGCAAGACCGACGCAGGCGGCGGCGGTACGGTCGCCAAGGTCATGGCCCAGCGCAACATCGACACGCTCGACGCGGGTGTGCCCGTGCTCTCGATGCACGCACCGTATGAAACGGTCGCCAAGCTCGACTGCTACATGACCTACAAGTGCATGAAGGCCATCTTTGAGCAGGCGTAAGAAAATATTCTGAGATTCCGAGAAGCGCTCTCCCACGTGCCGTGGGAGGGCGTTTTCTGCCAAAAAGTCATACAATGTTGAACAAATTGTAAAGTTTCCTGCGGTTTTGCTTGCATAAGCGAGCGTGGCGTGATAAACTGTCAGAATGCCAAAGGATCAGGAAGGGAAGAGAGTCATGCTCCAGTTATTCACCGATACGTCCGCGAACCTGCCGGTCGCGCTGACGAAACAACACCACATCACCGTCGTGCCGTTTTCCTACACGGTGGATGGAAAGGAGACGGACTATCCCGATGATGTGGATTTCGACGGCGCGGCGTTCTACGGCGCGATGCGCCGCGGCGCGGTCGTCAAAACGTCGATGGTCAATCCCGACCTGATGGCGAACTACTTTGAACGTGCGCTCTCGCAGGGCGACGATGTGCTCTACGTCGGCATGTCCGGCGGCATCAGCGGCACGGCGCAGGCCGCGGTTATCGCCGCGGGCGAGCTGACGGAAAAATACCCCGCGCGCAAGATCGTCACGATCGACACCTACGCAGCCTCCCTTGGCGAGGGGTTACAGGTGCTCGAAGCCGCGCGCATGATCGAAGAGGGAAAGAGCCTCGATGAGATCAAAGCGCATCTCCTTTCGAGAAGACCGCACATGTGCCAGTTTTTCACGGTCGACGACCTTGCGTACTTAAAGCGCGGCGGCCGCATTTCGAGCGCGACGGCGCTGATCGGCACAGTACTGAGCATCAAGCCGATTTTGCGCGGTGACGAGACGGGACACATCGTCTCCTGCGGCAAGGTGCGCGGCATGAAGCGCGCGTATCAGGAGCTTGCGAATTACTACGACGGCCGCGCGCTCGACAAGAGCGAGATGCTCGGCATCGCCCACGCGGACAATGAAGAGGGCGCGCAGGCGCTCATCGCGCTGCTGCGGGACAAGGGCTTCACCGGCAAATGCCTGAACGTGGTCTACGAGCCCGTCACCGGCGCCCATGTCGGCCCGGGAACGGTGGCGCTGTTCTTCTACGGCACGGAAAAGTGAATATGGGAACCGCCCGAAGGGAAACCTTCGGGCGCTTTTTATATGGTAGACTTTGCGCAAAAGGTCTGATATGATGACGAAAGAGAGATTTTGAGAGAAAAATGGGAGGGTTTTATGAAAAAATCGTGGCTCATCAGAGCGCTGCTGCTCACCGCGTATTGCGTACCGTTTGCATTTTTCTCTGTGAAGGGTGATATTACTTCGGGGACGATGGTGTATTACGGTGTGATGATCGTCAGCTTTGTGATTTTGTACCGCTGCGCGCTGAAAACAGACAACGTTCCGATCATTTTTATCGGAAATATACTGAGCTTTATTTCTTCTTATTTGACGGCAAAGCTGTCGCAGTTAGACCCGATGGAATGGTACTGTAAGCCGTTTACATCCCACTCTCTGATCGTCGCGATATCGGTCGCGTCCCTCATCATCCATGCGATCATCGTATGGAGAAGAGGCAGAAAGCAGAGGAACGCACAGGGGTGTGACAGAACATGAAGAAACACAAAAAAGCGATGATCGCACTGCTGATCGTAACCCTGTTCGGTATGATATTGGCCTGCATTTCTTCCCATCCTTTTGTTTCACGCAGGTGCGAGGTGCCGGAGAAGTATGTCGCTGAGATCCGCGCGCAGTCGGTGGGAGTTTACTCAAAGAAAGTGCCCTTGCTGCCGATTTACATTTCCATCGAGCAGTTTTCAGCGGGACGGGCCTATTATACGGTTCACTATTTCCCGTTTGGAACGCTTGGCATGTCCTATAGTTTGACCGACGGATTTTGCCAGGAAAATCCGCTGACGGGCCTGCAATAAGATGAATCGGCAGAACCGGCTGTTTTTCCACTGGATTTTTGCGCACGCTTCTGTTATGATAAACGCCAAAGAAACGCCATGGATCGGCATTTTATCAGACCGTCAGCAAAGGAGAAACGAATATGGAAACGATACAGGCCATCAGAAGCAGAAGAAGCATCCGTAAGTACCAGCCAAAACCCGTTCCGCACGAGGTCATCGAGCAGATCGTCGCGGACGCGGCCTACGCCCCCTCGTGGAAGAATACGCAGATCGCGCGCTATGTGCTCGTCGAGGACCGCACGACGATCGACAAAATGGCGGAGGAGATGGTGCTTGATTTCAAGCTGAACGAGAAGACGCTCAAAAACTGCCCCGCCGTTATGGTGCTTACCTATGTGACCGGCCGCTCGGGCTACGAGCGCGACGGCTCGTTCTCGACGCCGAAGGAGGCGGGCTTTGAGATGTTCGACGCGGGCATCGCGGCGCAGACCTTCTGCCTTGCCGCGTGGGAGCGCGGCGTCGGCACGGTCATCACGGGCTACTTCGACGAAGAGAAGATCACGAGACTTTTGAACCTGCCGGAGAATCAGAAGGTCGGCTGTGTTATCGGTCTTGGCTATCCCGATGAGGAGCCTGCCACGCCGAAGCGCAAGAGCGTGGAAGATTTGCTGACGTACAAATAAAAAGCTGCAAGCGCCCGAGGAAAACGCCCTCGGGCGCTTTTACGCTGGATTCGGACAATGCTTTCTGGTAAAATAAGCAGTATAAAAATATAGAAAAATGAGAGATATGGAGGCCATAAGATGAAAAAATACAGCTTATCGGTTATTTGCGTAGTGCTTTTTGCCCTGCTGGCTGGATGCGGCAACAAGGAAACGTCAAACGATAATGTACAATAAGTTGCGCAAATTGGAAAATGCATAAAAGAAGACATAGCTTGCAGGCTCTGGTAGAATGAAGTTACCACACACCATTCTGAAAGGAGACAGCAAACTATGTCCGAGAAAATTGTACAGCTAAACGAGGAAGTAATCAAGGGCCAAATCAAGGAATTGGTTCGCGGCAGCGTGGAGGAAACCCTGAACGAGCTGCTGGAGAAGGAGGCGGAGTCCCTGACGCAGGCGGCCCGCTATGAGCGCAGCGAGGCCCGTCAGGGCTACCGCAGCGGCCACTATGACCGGAATCTCACCACAACCTCCGGTGACGTCACGCTCCACATGCCGCGGCTCAAGGGCGTATCCTTTGAGACGGCCATCATCGAGCGGTATCGCCGCCGGGAAAGCAGCGTGGAGGAGGCCCTCATCGAGATGTACCTGGCAGGCGTTTCCGTGCGCCGAGTGGAGGACATCACGGAGGCACTGTGGGGCAGCAAGGTCTCGCCCGCCACCATCAGCGAACTGAACAAGAAAGCCTACGTTCACATCGAGGACTGGCGCAACCGCCCCTTGCAGGGCGGCCACTATCCATACGTCTACGTGGACGGTATCTATCTGCGCCGCAACTGGGGCGGAGAGTACGAAAATGTTGCTCTTTTGGTGGCGATCGCCGTGAATGAGGACGGTTTTCGTGAGGTTTTGGGCGCTGCCGAGGGCATGAAAGAGGACAAGGCCAGCTGGGTCAGCTTCTTCCAGTGGCTCCGCGGACGCGGCTTGGATGGCGTGAAGCTCATCGTCGGCGACAAGTGCATGGGGATGCTGGAGGCCGTGGGCGAGGTGTTTCCAGACGCCAAATACCAGCGCTGCACGGTGCATTTCTACCGCAATGTTTTCTCTGTTGTGCCTAAATCCAAGGTCAAAATTGTGGCAAAAATGCTCAAGGCGATCCACGCGCAGGAAAGCAAAAAGGCATCCCGCGAGAAGGCAAAGACCGTGGTTGCCGAGCTGCGCGCCATGAAACTGAAGGAGGCTGCCAAGAAGGTCGAGGACGGCATTGAGGAGACGCTGACCTACTGCGATTTTCCCAGCGAGCATTGGACGCGCATCCGCACCAACAACGTGATCGAGCGGCTGAACCGTGAGATCCGCCGCAGAACCCGCGTGGTGGGGACGTTCCCTGACGGAAATTCCGCCCTGATGCTGGTCTGCGCGAGGCTGCGCCACGTGGCAGGCACCCAGTGGGGCAGCAAGAAATACATGAACATGAAGCACTTGGAGGCGGTCATGGACGACGCCTCTATTGCCGGCTGACTTCATTCAGCCGGAGCCTGCAAATAAATTTGCGCATAAATCTTGACGGGACCGATTTATAACGGAAAGACGAGAGTTCAAGTATTTCATAATACTGTATTAAAAGATTTTCCT